>ENA-ORXT01000368-ORXT01000368.1-marine-metagenome-genome-assembly--contig:-NODE-368-length-74303-cov-6.986635_pt1 | contig 74303 bp, 28 predicted proteins | sample MGYA00237868_ERZ511482 | MGnify/ENA metagenome assembly ERZ511482 | reverse complement strand
AACGGACATCATTATGCAATAGACTTAGTGAGTCAAATTCAAAAAATGAATGAAGACTATGGCGTTGTAGAGGAAGCACTGGGTTATTTTAATGGAAAGTATTTAAAAGTGCAGGAACTAAATGATAATGCAATAATAGAAAAAGGAAAGAGTATTTCTCTATCAGATGCAGAATACCGGGTAAAGTTTTTAACTCCTAATAATATTATTATTACTTACAAAAGTTCACCTATTGATTCAAGATATTTTGATGAAATTTCTGAATCATATTTTGATGATATCTTGAATGGCAAGATAGTGCAGGAGAAATTCGTTGAGTTTACAAAACAATATATTCACTCACTATAAGAATGACAGAAGACAACAATACATGATGACAGAATCACTCGTTCGTCATGACTCTGCATATGCCTAGCGTTATAAAAACATCTCCAACCAAAACACCTAACTCAACCACATGAAACTCGAAAAAATCTTAGACAACCTAAACACTATTGAAAAGACTTCGTTTTCCAAAATCGTAGTTAAAATAATAGGTAACCGTCCAAAAAATTATAGAGAAGTTGATAAGATTTTAAGTTCAGATATGAACATAAAAAATTTGGAAAGTAGTCAGTTCAGACAAGTGTATAACCTTATCAGCGACGAATATTATGATCATGTTGAATGCGAACTAAATCAATCTGTTACACAATTGGATATTCTAATAGATATTCTTATTCGTGATGGCAATTGCATCATGAAACGTGAATGGTTGGGTAAATTATATGAAAAGGAATTAAGAGGAATCAAATCAAAAATTAAGAAATTAAAATCTGAAATTGCAGATAAAGATTTGTCAGAAGTTGATTCTAGAATAAGAGATTACATTATATATAAGAAATGCGTAGAGACAGCATACACCAATGATATTGAAAACAATCAGGAGAAAAAAATTACGTCTGATGAAAAATCGATATTAAATATTCTCGCACACAACTTTGATTTATCTCAGGAAGAAATTAAACTCTTAAATTATTCTGTCCTTCCTCTTAAAACTTTAGACCTAGAAGAGGTAATTGAGTTACTTAAAGCTGCCGGGATAATTTTGTATTCCAAAAAGCAACTAACTGTTTATATCCCAGATGAATTTGTAAGACTGCTTAGGAAATTCAGAAATAAAGAAGTTGCCGATAAATACTTAAAAAGAATTCTCCGATTGATTAAAAATCCTGAATTAAATTTAATTGCGCGGAAGCATAGTATAGATAGAAAGCTTGACAGAAGAGAAAAAATAAAAGAAATAATTAAAGAAGGAATTGGAATTCGAAATATTTTAAAATATGACATTCATAAACCTGGAACAAATTTAACTCAAAAAAAGGATCGTATAAATACAATTGTTGAAAAGGGTCTTAATATCAATCATCTAAAAGGTTCGACAATTGATCTGAAGATTAATAGTATTGTTGCTTACTTCAATGAGATTGAAAAGGATGAAAAGGTAGGGATTTCAATTAGTGGCTATACACATCTTTTGAGTGACCTAAATTCTGTTCTCGGGAAAACCAACGCTATCTTAAAGAGCGAATTTGAACTTCAAAAAGAGGAAGTTACGAATCCTAGTCTACTTTTAGATTACAATATTAAGCCAAGAGATGTTTTAGAAACAATTGATGATTTAGATTTAAAGAAATTTTGTGATAAATTTGAAGTTTCAACTCGTGGAAATGAAGTACTTAACATTCTAAACTCTTATAAAGATTCTAAAAATATTGAGCTTGAAAACTATGGAGATATAGCATCCAGAAATTATAATGCTCTTAAAGAAAATGGAATTAAAATCCGAGAGGCAGAAATAGGGAATAAGTTTGAGGAATTGACTAAGAAAATCTTGACAGAATTAGGACTAAATGTAAATGAGTCGCTTAGAAAATCAATTAATACTCGAATTTCTAAAGCCGATATAATTTTGTCCGTTGCTGATAAAGAGGTAATTATTATTGAGTGCAAGACTGCAAAAGAAAAAGTGTTTGACAAGTTCAGTACTGTTTCGCGTCAAATTAAAGCCTACAAGGAACTACTAGAAAAAAATGAATATCGTGTCGTAAAAACTCTTCTTATTGCACCAGATTTTAGCAACGAATTTATAAACGAAACTGAAAAAGATTATGTATTGAATTTAAGCTTGATTCGAGCATCTTCGTTATTGGAAATTTTAAACGCATTTAAAGGAAATAAAAAACTTAGAGTATTTCCTCATATTTTATTTATGAATGATATAATCATAGATGAACAAAGAATAATTAAAGCACTGGGATAAAGCATTGAAAATGCTTGCCTTAATAATCGCAAATAAATAGTGATTTCCGCGATATCAATTTTTCTACTCAAAATGAATATAGATATCTCCTCTTATTTTCAACCCACCTCAAGCACCCCCAAATTCATTTTCATCCCTCCATGACATTCTCGTAATTTTTCTCAAACATTTCAAACAAAATTATATATATTGTAATTTGTACACTAAGCCTTTTTTTCTTTACAAGACCGACATATAATAACCAATTATTTATCTTAGTGTCACATGCTTTTTTACAAACCAAAAAAGATATCCATGCTGGATCACCAAACTAGAATCTTACCACTTTTTATTGGTCTCTTTTTATTGACTTTTTCTAGTTCCGTTTTCTCTCAGAATACCATCACCGGAAAAGTCATGGACAGCACCTCCGGCGAACGATTAATAGGAGCCTCCGTACAAGCGGATAACATAAAATTAGGAACCGTCACCGATATCGATGGTAATTATGCCGTTGAAGTAAATGATGAATCGGAATCTTTGATCATCAGTTACATCGGATACAAGAATCGGATCATAAATATAGATAGCAGAAAGATCATCGATGTCAATATGGATATTGGTGAAATCTTAGATGAGGTAGTCGTTGTGGGTTATGGTAAAAAATCAAAAACAAAATTGACACAGGCTGTTTCTGTTGTCGATGAAGAAACATTGAAAAAGCTTCCGGTTGCAAATGTCAGTAACGGACTAGAAGGATTGGCTGCGGGTCTGTTTGTAAGACAGGGGAGTGGCGAACCGGGATTTAGTAGCTCATCGTATGAAGTGAGGAATTTTGGAAACGCCTTGGTGATCGTCGATGGAGCTCCCGGAAATTTGGATGATCTTGAAGCGCAAGAAATTGAAAGTATATCGGTGTTGAAGGATGCGGCAGCAGCTGCCATTTATGGTGTGCAAGGAGGAAATGGAGTAGTACTGGTTACAACGCGAAATGGAGTCATCGGAAAACCAAAACTAACTTACAACAATCAGTTTACCTTTTCCAGCTTTACTTCCTATCCGGAATTTTTAAATTCTGTAGAATATGCCAATACGCTAAACGAAGGATTGAGAAACGCGGGCAGAGATCCTTTTTATTCTGAAGAACAAATTGCACTATTTCAAAGTGGGGCAGATCCGATCAACTTTGCCAATGAGAATTGGAGGGATTTGATGTTTCAGGAAAATGCACTCCAGCAAAGACATAGTTTGAATGTGACAGGAGGGAGTGAAAAGATCAGATATTTTGTTTCTGCAGGTTTTCTTGATCAAGGGTCCAACTACACCGCAGATGTATTGAACTACCAGCAATTCAACATCAGGTCAAACATTGATGCAAGCATCACAGACAACCTTACCCTTACGCTAAATCTTGCAGGTCGACGAAGAATAAACGAAGCGCCAGGATACTCGGCTTACAATATTTTTAGAGAATTGAGCAGAGCCTTGCCGACCAACATCGCTTATTATCCCGATGGCACACCTGCACGACCAAGTTTTAGTCCCAATCATATTTTGGAAGGGATCAAAGATTTTAATGCTGGATATTACAGAGCAAGAAACAACAATGTCGATGCCAAGATTTCACTTACCTGGGATGTCAATCAAGTGGAAGGCTTGAGCCTGAGATCTTATGCATCTATGCTTTTTAACAACAACTACCAGAAGGAGTGGGGGAAAAGCTATGAGCTATACACCTTAAATCGAAACACCGGAAACTACGATGTATTTGTTGCAAGCCCAGAAGGATCGTTTAGCGAAACCGTTCTTACTCAGCGAAATGCTTTTGGCAACCATTATGTTTTACAGGAATCAATTAACTACGATCGTAGTTTTGGAAATCATACGGTTTCTGCTTTGGCGCTTGGTGAACTACAAAATAATTCTGGCCAAAACTTTTTTGGAAGACGGCAAGATTTTCAATCTGACCTAATTGATCAACTGTATGCCGGTTCCAATGAAAACAAAGATGCCAATGGCGGTGAATATAGAGAAAACAGAATGGGGCTGATCGGAAGGCTGGCCTATGATTATAAAGTAAAGTACTTTGTGGAATCCACAGTTAGATACGATGGATCATCAAGATTTGCACCGGGACAGAGATGGGGATTATTCCCATCGGTTTCTGCAGGGTGGAGAATCTCTGAAGAATCATTTTTCGAGCCGTTAAAATCAACAATCCCAGAACTAAAACTTAGAGCATCGATTGGTACCGCAGGAAATGATGGGACAGCAGCTTACCAATGGCTTTCAGGATTTCAATATAATTTCTTTTTTGCAATCAACGAAACGGCGATTCCTACCATTGATAATACCGCGCTACCAAATCCTGATTTGACTTGGGAGACAATCACAACTCGTGATATTGGAATCGACTTTGCATTGTTTGATGAGAACTTGACCATCTCTGCCGATTATTTCTATCGGTTCAAAGATGGAGTGCTTGCAACGCCTTCGGGGAGTGTTCCTAGCACCTTGGGTGTTGGTTTGGCCTCACAAAATTTACATCAGTATTCCAATGAGGGATTCGAAGTGGCACTCGCATACACAAGGAAGGTGAGTGACAATTTTGATTTTAGTTTTGGAGGAAATTTTTCTCGCTCAAGAGAAACTGCAGAGTTCATAGACGAGGCATTGATCGAAGACGAATTTATGAGAATGAATCTGACGCAAACCGGAACCTATACTGGATTGAGAAGAGGATACATATCCGATGGCTTGTTCCAAAATCAAGAAGAGGTAGAAGCAGCTGCCATTCAAGATGGTGGGGTCAATGCTAGTATCCAGCCTGGTGATGTGCGATATGTTGATTTAAATGAAGATGGAGTTATTGATGTGAGAGATCAGAAGGTTTTTGGAAACGGTGACAAGGCTGCCATCAATTTCGCTTTGAATTTTGGCGCGACCTATAAGAACTTAGAAGTGGCACTATTGTTTACAGGTGCTGCTGGCTACGAGATATACTTGGATGGCGAGTCACAGAGTCCCTTGAGAAATGGTTTCAATGGCTATGATTATCAATTAGATTATTGGACGCCAGAAAATCCAGATGCTCGTTTTCCACGTATATCAGACGGGGGGTTCAACGATAATAACTATAGATTCTCCGATTTCTGGGCGAGAGATGGAAAGCATTTAAGAATGAAAAATATATTTCTGAGATATGCGCTTCCTGCATCCTTGATGGACAATGTAGGCTTGGATCAGGTCAAATTAGTGGTGTCGAGTCATAATCTTTTTGTGCTCAAAACCTACTCGGAAGATTTCGATCCACAGATGCAATCCTTCGCGGGTTGGTATTATCCCCAAACAAAATCGTTCACCTTTGGTTTAAATATTACCATCTAAACATTTACATAAGTGAAAAAGATGAAAAATTATAAATACTTATTCTTTATTTTAATATTCCTCTCAGTCTCTTGCAATGACTTTTTGGATGCACCCCCTTTGGATAGAATCACAGAAGAAGATGTCTGGAAGGACAAAGATTTGATGGATACCTACTTCTATCAGATTTATGAAAACATGCCATGGGATTATCTCAAGGACTTCGGTGGTGGAGCAGGTTTTGGCGCACACAGAGATGCACTTTCTGATATTGCCATGAGCACCTATTCTTGGACGCCGGCAAACAATACCATCAGGCCAGGCAAGTGGGGTACGATGACTAACTATTGGCCATTGGATTGGTGGGGTTATTTCAATCTATGGAAAATTAATTACTCGATTGAAAACTTGGAGCAATTAGACTCAGGAGTACTGAGTGAAGAAGAACGAAACAATCGATTGGGAGAAATGTATTTTATGAGAGCCTACTCCTATTTTGCGATGGCAAAAAGATACGGAGGAGTACCATTAATTCTGATTCCACAAAATCCAGAGACTACACCAGAAGCAGAATATTTCCCTGCGAGGAATACAGAAGAAGAAGTCTACGATCAAATAATTGCAGATGCACAATTGGCTTTTGACTTATTACCAAACAGATGGTCGGCCCTAAAAGGTAGAGCGCCAAAATGGGCAGCAAAAGCATTGGAGTCACGAGCAGCATTATACGCAGGCAGTATTGCAAAATATGGAGACATGCAAGCTGAGGGGATGGTAGGAATTCCAGCCTCAAGGGCAAATGACTATTATGCAATCTCATTGGATGCATCTAAGCAGGTAATCAATAGTGGAGGATATTCTTTGTTCAATAATTATCCAGATCCTGCGGAAAATTATTACCACTTGTTTGTAGATGAAACCGATGAAGAATCCATCTTCGTGAAAGTCTGGTTGCCATTTGAAAAAGGGCATTCTTATGATCTTTATAATACACCATATAGTTATAGAGTGGATTGGGGATCGAGCATGTCACCGACCAAAGGCCTCACAGATAGTTACGAAGTATTGAGCACAGGTAAATTGCCAAATGAAAGTGGCTCAGGCTTCAATCAGACCAAACCATATGATAATAGAGATCCAAGACTCAAAGGAACCATATTGACGGATGGTGATATGTTTCAAGGAGCTCCCGTCGAGACCTGGCATGGAACACTTACAGATGGAGAACTAAACACAGAACCTGGCATAGGAAAAGGGAAAGACGGTATGGGGGTACACCCTGATGCTACAAAGACCGGTACCTATGTACGAAAATATTTGAACGACAGTTCTAGCCCATTGTTGATACAACAATACTATTCAGGACAAGATTGCATACTTTTTAGATTGGGAGAGATTTATCTCAACGCTGCAGAAGCCGCTTACGAATTAGGAAATGAAAGTGAAGCCAAAGATTTTATAGAACCAATCAGAACAAGAGCTGGCCTTACACAAGAACTAAGATTGGAATCGTACAGTGGTGAAGCCCTGAGAGATCGATTGAGAAATGAAAGAAAAATCGAACTTGCTTTTGAAGATCATAGATATTGGGATGTAAGAAGATGGAGGATTGCAGAACAAGTATTGAGTGTGCAGTCTTATGGATTGAGATCGACAAGGAATATCAGCGCAACAGGAGATGTTTCTTTTCTCTACGAAGTGATAGAGGCAGAGGCAGAGCAGATGCAATTCTTGCCACAACATTATGTCATCCCAATCGGTCAAGACAGAATCAATAATAATTCTAAATTAATTGAAAACCCAGGATACTAATCTGATCCTAGTAATAACATTAATATGAAAAACATAACATACACGCTTTGGGTTTTGATCATCGGACTTTGTTTGTGCAGTTCATCTTGCACAGAATCTGAAGAAATGATCCCAGCCCCATCAAGTGATGATTTGAGTTTCACCTATATCGTGGATGATGAAAACCCAAATCTAATACACTTCAATGGTCGTACCAATGCTGATGCGTGGTTCATACATTGGAATTTTGGGGACAATACTGGCATAGAGGGTTTGGAAGCAAGCAAGGTTTATTTTAAAGCTGGAGAATACCAAGTTCGGTTTAAAATTATAACGGAAGGTGGTGAAGCATCCATCGTAGAGACCATTGTCATCGAGCAAGATTTTGCAGGACCCGACTTGATCGAAAACGGTGGCTTTGACACCGACGCATCTTGGACTATTTTGGGAATTAGTCCTGGTGTAGATATTGATATTTCCAATGGAGAAGCTTCGTGGTCCGGTGGGAGTTGGGGCAACGCAGCGATCTATCAAAAAATTGATGTAGAAGCGGATAAAGAATATCAGATAAATATGGACGTCAGAGGAGGAGGACTCACAGACTGTTGGTTTGAAGTTTTTATTGGCACAGTGCAACCGCAGCAAGGTGTTGATTACTCAGATGGCGGGATCCAAATTGGCTTGAGCACCTGGGAAGGATGTGGTGTTGAAGAATTTTCGGGAACACTCGTTGATGTTGCTTGCGTCGGAACGGGGGGAGCATTTACTTGGTCCACTCCAGGAGAAGCATTTATCGTCATCAAGTCAGGTGGTGCCAACATGGGTGACCAAGGTGTGACCATTGACAACATCGCAATTCGTTCCTTATAAAACAAATACAAAAGGGTAACTTCGAAAGAACTTGCCATTCAATAATTAAAATATAGCGCTATGAAAAGATTTCTACTTTTTATGTTTTTATGCTCCATGAGTTTTGGACAAGCTTTCGGACAATTCAATGTTACGTTCGAATTGAATACGGAAAATATAACGGACATTGATCCATCAGGAATTTATATTGCAGGTGGTTCTGGATTTGGAATGCCAGGTGATAATCTATTGGAAGATCCTGATGGCGATGGAATATATACCATCACATTGCAAAGAGATGCGGGATTTTCAAGTCATTATATTTTCTTAAATGGAAACTGTGGAGATTATAGTTGCAAGGAAGATATTGCTGGCCTGCCATGTTCTGATCCACAAAATTTTAACGACAGATTTTTACCAGAAGTAACAGAAGATATTACCATCAAAGCTTGCTTTGGAAATTGTGCAGATGATGGTACCTGTGAAATGGTCATAGATTTGGTTGATATTACTTTTGAGCTCAACACAGCGACTATTGATGTCAGTTCTGAAGGCGTTTTTATTGCTGGAGGAGGCTCGTTTGGAAATCCTGGAGACAATCCATTGGTTGATCCAGACGGTGATGGTATTTATACGACGACCATTTCAAAGCCATCCGGTTTTGCAAGTTTCTATACATTCACAAATGGTGCATGTCCCGATTATTCTTGTAAAGAAAATTTGGCCGGACTGCCTTGTGCTGATCCAGCGGCTTACAACGATCGGTTTTTGGCCTCAGTGACAGAAGATACAACGGTCAGAGCATGTTTTGGAACCTGTGACGATGATGGAACATGTACCATTATTTCTGACTCAATCCAAATCACATTCCAACTAAACACAGAGACGATTGATGTTGATCCGGAAGGTGTTTTCTTAGCGGGAGGCGGTAATTTTGGAGTACCTGGTGACAATCCGATGACCGATCCAGATGGTGACGGGATTTATACTTTCGTGTCTACAAGGCCAGTAGGTTTTACGAGTCATTACACTTTCGTAAATGGCAATTGTCCAGATTTTTCATGCAAAGAAGATTTGGCCGGACTTCCTTGTGCAGATCCAAATGCTTTCAACGATCGTTTTTTAGATGGCATTATGGAGAACACAACAATCCTTGCATGTTTTGGAAATTGTGCAGATGATGGTACTTGTGATCCAGTAAGCAACAACAACCTTCAGTTAGATGAAACATTGTTTAGTCTCGTGCCTACGGTGGCACAAGGATTTACAGATATCAACTTTGGAGATTCGGCAAGAGGTGTTCAGAAAAATATTACGGTTACAAATCTTTCTGGACAGATGATGTATAGCGCCATTGAAAATGGCAACGAAGTTCATCGTTTGAATACTGAGGCATATTTACCTGGAGTGTACTTTGCTAGCGTACAAACGGAGAAAGTGGCATATACTAGAAAATTTATTGTGCAATAAATTTTGGAGCCGGGAGCCTAAAAAAAAGGAGCCGGGAGCCGGGAGCCGGGAGCCGAGATGTGGTTGGTTGGTAGCGGGGGGGTTAGTAGTTAGGATTGAGAGCCTAAAAAATAGAACCGAGAGCTTAAAAAAAAGGAGCCGGGAGCTTAAAAAAAAGGAGCCGGGAGCCGGGAGCCGAGACGTGGTTAGTTGGTAGCAAGGGAGTTAGTAGTGATGATTGAGAGCCTACAAAAAGGAGCCGGGAGCCGGGAGCCGAGAGGCGGTTGGTTGGAAGCGAGGAACGGGGACTCGGGATTTAGATAATAATTAATTAGATAAGATGAACATGGTAAGATTTTCATTGGTGATTGCATTTACGCTTCTTTTGGTGCGGGTAGGAAGTGCACAACATTTTCTGAGTGCTAATGGGCAAGCAATTGTCAATGAGAATCAAGATACGATTCTACTCCGAGGTATGGGGCTGGGTGGTTGGATGGTGCAAGAAGGATACATGCTTCAGACCTCATCGTTTGCGAGTCCGCAGCATCAAATTAGGGCTACTATTGAGGAGCTTATCGGAGAGGAGGATACAGATTTATTTTATGAAGCTTGGTTGGACAATCATGTGCAACGATCTGATATCGACTCGCTAAAATCTTGGGGATTTAATTCTGTGAGATTGCCCATGCACTATAACCTATTCACCCTCCCAATCGAAGATGAGCCAGTTGAAGGTCAAGATACTTGGTTGGAGCGAGGATTTGAACTGACAGACAATCTGATCGAATGGTGCAAGGCAAACGAAATGTATGTCATTCTCGACATGCATGCCACGCCAGGTGGTCAAGGATATGCGGAAGAGATTTCTGACTATGATCCTAGCAAACCATCTCTATGGGAAAGTGCAGAAAATAGGAGAAAACTGGTGGCCCTTTGGCGTCGAATTGCAGAACGATATGTAGATGAGCAATGGGTTGCAGGTTATGATCTGATCAATGAAACCAATTGGGATTTGCCAGGGAATACCTTGTTGAGAACGATGCATCAAAATATCACACAGGCAATCCGTGAGGTAGATACACGCCACATGATAATCATCGAAGGAAATGGATTTGCAAATGATTTTACAAACTTGACACCACCTTGGGATGACAATATGGTTTATTCTCCACACAAATATTGGTCATACAATGATCAAGCATCCATGCAGTGGGTCTTGGATATCAGAGCACAACACAACGTGCCTTTGTATTTGGGTGAAAGTGGCGAAAACTCCAATGTCTGGTTTAGGGACGCCATAAAACTTTTGGAAGATAACGACATCGGATGGGCTTGGTGGCCTATGAAAAAGGTGCAGTCAATTGCGGGTCCACTTTCAGTCCCAATTTCCGAGGACTATCAATCCTTGCTTGACTATTGGAGTGGCAACGGACCTGAGCCCACCGCAGAATTTGGAAGAGCTACTTTGATGCAACTTGCCGACGATTTTAAAATTGGAAATTCTACTTATCAGAAAGACGTGATCGATGCCATGTTTAGACAAGTACAAACAAATGATACAAAACCTTTTGCAAAAAATGTTGCCCCTGGAATTATAGAGGCGGTACATTACGATCTTGGCACAAGTGGTTTTGCCTACTTGGATGAAGTGGACGCAACCTATCATGTTTCTACTGGCGAGTTTACCGCATGGAACAGTGGTTGGTCTTTTCGCAACGACGGAGTAGACATTGAAAGGTCCGATGATTTAGAAAATACGATCGGGTACAATGTTGGCTACACCAACTCAGGTGAATGGATGCAATATGAAATTGAGGTGGAGGAAACTGCAGTTTATGACATCGTAGTAACTACTTCTTCTGGCGGTTCTGGAGGTTTGTTTCGCTTTTCTGTGGATGGAGCCGGCTTGACCAAGAGAAGCTTTGCGGGTCCAACAGGCGATTGGCAAGCGTGGGAAAATGTGACGGTTGAGAATGTATATCTAGAGGCTGGAATACAAAAATTCAGATTTCATACAGATGTCGCTGGCTACAACGTTTCAAGATTTGAATTTGTAAAAACAGATGTTGCCCTAGAAGATCTTAGTTATACTTTTATCGATGGGGAAACCATCAACGAATCAAGTATCAAGTTGAGTTTGAACAGAGCTATTGATCCAGCCCTTCCATCCAGTCCAGCAGGTTTTGAGCTTTATCTCAATGATCAGCAGGTGGATATTATAAGTGTTGAAGTTGACGCAGATAATAATAGGATTGTCAATCTGACCATCGATCAATTGATGGTCCCTTCAGATGAAATTCAGGCGAGTTATGTGGAGAGTGGAGTAGTGTCTACCGATCAAGCTAGCTTAGAGGAATTTACCTTAGAGGACATCAGAAATAATTTGACAGGCATCCAAGAAATTCCAGGAAAAATCGAAACAGAAGATTATGTATATCAAGAAGGTGTACAACTAGAAGAAACAACGGATACAGATGGCGGACAAAATATCGGATTCTTAGACGTCAATGACTTTCTAGAATACGATGTGATCATCGCCACCGCAGGAACTTACAATGTAGATTACAGAACGGCTGCTCAGTTTGGCACCGGAGGCATTCAACTTCAGTTGATCGACGCAAGTGGCAACATGACCATTGTTGACACGCCCACTTTTACCTCTACAGGTGACTGGCAATCTTGGGCTACGACGAGCAATACAGTGGAACTTCCATCGGGCAGGTACACCATGCGCATGTTGATCACCCAAGCCCCTTTCAACATGAATTGGATGGATTTTAATTTGATCACTTCCGTAAATGACAATACTACTTCGATAAATAGCTTTGAAGTTTTCCCCAACCCGAGTCATGATTTCATTTCCATAAATGCGACGTGGGGCACAGCGCAAGATGTTGTGATAAGAGTAGTTGATCTTCAAGGCAAGACCTTGATTTCCACTTCCGTAAATGACGCCTCCGACTTTTCTGATGACATTTCAATAATGGAATTACCAGATGGCATGTACATACTGAAATTGGAGTTTGAAGATGGTGCAGTGATTAGTGAAAGGGTAGTGAAGATGTAAAAGCGATAAATGCGGAGAGGTCACGAGATATTATTTACAGCACAAGTGCCCCTCTGTTGAGTTTGAGTTTGACGTTTGAGTTTGAGTTTGAAAATGCTTTGCTATCGAAAGCCCTTAAAATAAAATGGAAGGATGAGAAATTAACACTTATCCTTCCATTTTATTATTGAAAAGCAGTATCTTACATATAATAACTATTCGCAATATTTTCTCATTATTTAGTCATTAGTACTCAAGTGTAAAAACCCTTGTTTTTCGCTGTGTCTCTATGTCGCAGATAGGCCCTTAATTCTTTAATTATGGACCTTTAGAACAGTCGATTTTTATTATCTTGAGCCTCTAGTATTGTTTAAAACGAATGGGGATGCAATAATTGACCATTGTAGGAGGACTTTACGCTGAAAAACAAACCAACAGCCTTAGAGAATCCTGCAATATGTGTGTATTGCTCCCATCAAGCACATAATAACATGAAGAAGCTTTTACACCTTTCATTTACCTTATTCCTTATTGGATTTAGCCAGGCAATTTTTGCACAATGTGCAGATATTTTATGTCCTGATGATCTCATGGTTGAATTATTTGACCCCTGCGATGAGTCCTCAACAGAAATTGAAGACATGACAGGTTTTCCTCATAATGACGCCGGAAGTGGATTTTTCACAGGAGCTGAATTTACTGCTGCTATAGGATCTAATGGTGAAGACGGAGCATGTAATGGAGATGAACAATATAGTTACATCGATGATCCAATCGTTATGAGTTTTGATTGTCAAGGTGATGGATATTTTTCATCTTTTGTTAGGACATGGTCTGTGTCTGATGCAGCAGGAACTTTTATTGATGATTGTCCTCAAACAATAGAACTTATTGATGATACTGATCCTTTAGAGTCATTTGATTTAGTAGCATTTTTTGAGAACCAAGATCCATTAGGTAACAATTGGGACAATACTGTTCTTGAATGCCCAGAAGCTGGAGGATGGACTGAGCCACAAATCGGAGATGTTACCGACAACTGCTCACCAGGAAATGGAATTATCATGACAAGCAACATTGGTCCAGGCGATCAATTGGCAGATGGATTAAATGTGATTGAATATATTTTTACAGATGGTTGTGGTAATGAATTGATTATAATTTGGGATATCATGGTTACCTGTGTTGTTCCTTGTATGGGAGCACCAATCATTGATGATTGTAACGAATCTCTGTTGGATATTGCATGTAATTTGGAAACGGAGATAAATGGCTTTATGTCTTGTACGCCTGATTACAATGGTGGTACTTTTGGAGATCTATGTAATGGACAAGGGGCAATTCACAACGCCTCTTATTTTTCATTTGTTGCAGGGTCAGAAGATATAGGACTTACAATCGGTGTATCCGACTGTCTTGGAACTGGAAATGGTACAGGTGTACAAGCCAACATCATTGATCCATGTGATCCAAATACCTGCTATGGAGATTCTGGAGCAAATTGTGAAACCTCACAATTTTCTTTTAATGCAAATGGACTAACCATTGGTAATGTCTATCAGCTAGTGGTTGATGGATGTAATGGAGATGAGTGTGCTTATTCAGTACAGATTGACTCCGCACCACCTTTTGAGATTCCTGATCCAACTCAAGAAATCGCGATTGTTGAAGACATTTCAGGTTGTGATTTAGATATAAATAACATAGTTGTTTGCCCAGGAACAACTGTTACATTTTTCCCAGAAAACTTTGAAGATGCTGAATTTTTCTTCTGTTGGGGAATAAATAATACTGCAGGCGCAACAGTTGTAAATAATGATACAGATTGCACAGTTGCCTTAACAGGAACAACTTTTAATTGTTCATCAGATTATTCTACATGCGGACCTTTGGAATTAGAATTTATACAAGAAGGTTCTTTTGAATTATGTCTGATAGAAATGGACAATGGATGTGATAACAATTCACCAAGTAATTACTGTTTTAATATTACAGTCGTTGCAGCAGTCGATCAACCTTTTGGCAGCTTTGATGTCTGTGAGGTAGAGTTGCCTTTCTTCAATGTGCCAAACAGCCCAATTACTGGAGAAGCTTGGCAGGGAGCTAATGGCGTAGCATTGAATCCAGGGATGAACACCTTTGATGTAGAAGATGATTGTGATTGTAATTACACTCAGATGATGACTTTAAACATCCTTCCAGAAGATGTTATTGCACCATTGGAATATTCAGTTTGTGCCAATACTGTAAATGACTTTATCGATCCTGTGTACGGGGTAGATTGGGCATACATCAGTTCTTTTGGACCCGGACCAAATCTTTTTGAAGAAGTTTTAATAGATGGAGGATCCACTCAAATTGATTTTGAGGGAGAAGCATGTAATGTAAATGTGACCTATCTATTTGATATATATGATATTCCTGGTTCGATTCTGCAAGTAAATGGATCGGCCTGTGATGCAAACTTATCTTTCGATATTGATGATTTATTGTTTCCTGCTTTTATGGATGAAGATGATATTGGTTATAGTTGGTTTGACCCAGCAGGAAATGTTGTAGGTCTAGCTTCAAGCTATAGTACGACAACTGCCGGATTGTACACTTTGACAATGACATATACGATTGCAGGAGAAACCTGTTCTTTTACGTTTACAGAAATGGTAGACTTGACAGGATCCACTCCTGGAATGCCAACCTTTATTTCTAATCCAATGGCAACATGTGAAGGTCAAACTACAGGATTAATTTATTCTGTGACGCCTTCAGCAGGGAGTACCTTTACATGGACTGCCACCAATGGTAATATTACAGGAGGGCAGGGTACTGATGCAATTACAGTGGATGTAGTTGATAGTACTATGCCTATGACAATAACTGTATTTGCATCGACACCAGGCTGCGGAGATAGCCCTGCTGCACCCACGACTTTGAATGTAACACCAAGTCCAGCAGTAACACTTGATATGGGATTGGTAGCTTGTGCAGGTGAAACAATCATGATCGGTTCTACTTTGACTGCTGGAACGGCAGATTCATATAACTGGACAGTAGGTGCAGATGCAATGGTTCCAGGTTTTACTGGTGATCTTGCAACATTACCAATTAGTTGGTCAACTCCTGGTATGAAAACAGTAAGTCTTTCTGTAGAAGATGCAGGTGGTTGCGAATCAGCAACTGTTGATGTAATGGTTGATGTACAAGCAGCATTGATGCCTCCAATAGGGATGTGTATAGTAGAAAATAGCAATACGTTAACGATAGAATGGACAGATGTAATTCCAGGAGAAACTACAGTAACTACCGTTCCCAATTTACCAGGAACACAAACTGGAACAACATATACCGTCGATGAATTGACAGCAGGAACCACGGTGACATTTACCTTGGTTACAAATGGAGGGACACATCCATGTGGAGATAGTCCTCCCTCTACAGTTACATGCACAACTAGTAATTGCGATGTAACACCAATGATAAGTGTACCTTCAGAATATGAAGATTTTTGTTTAAATGGCTCTCTTGGCCTTGTTCAAGTAGCATCAACTCCAGCCGGAGGAACTTTCAGTGGAGTTGGAGTAAGCGCTACTGGTATGTTTGATCCCGCTCAGGCTACACCTGGTGACAATGTAATTATGTATGAATACTTTGACCCCGCACAAAATTGTACAGGTGATGTTTCAATCACACTAAATGCATTTGAATTACCAGACCCAACATTTACCTTGAGTACAGATATGGCTTGTATAGGAGAACCAATAACAATTATCTATGCGGGAATCCCTGGATCTGCTACCAACTGGGATTACGATGATGGAGCTTCTATGCCTATGAATATAATGCCTAATCAATTTGATATTATATATAATACCAGTGGTCAAAAAATAATAAACCTTGAGGTTGCAAATGGACCTTGTATGGTAGAAGCTGATTTGCCAGTGGAGATATTTCCAGCTGTGCCACCTCCAGTTTTGAGCTGTAATCCTACAACGAATAGTGTGGCTGTTTCTTGGGGTGATATCCCAGATGTGGCAATGTATGAAATAGAAATAACGACACCTGATGGCACGACAAACACATCTCAATCGACTACCTCAATTCCTGTTGATGGACTTGAAGCTGGTGATGATGTGACTGTCACAGTGACTGCGATTGATCCGAATGGATGTGCCAATGCTTCTAGTACATGTATGACAACGGCACAAAATTGCCCGATTTATACCGTTGGATTAGATGCTGGACCAGGCGGTGCTTCTCAATGCTGGAATCCAAACGATCCTAACATCATTATGCCAGAAGCTTCTGTACTTGATGATGCTGGAAACGACGTTACCGCAGCAGGAACAGGTGTATGGTCCGGACCAGCAGATATCGATCCAGTGACAGGAATTTTTATCGCTCCAGGACCAAGTGGAGTACCTTATACTGCCGTATACAATTATACAGACGCTACAGGTTGCCCAGGAATTGCAACCATTGATATCAATATTTTTGATGAACCTAGTAGTGCTTTTGCAATTGATCAAACAGATCTCTGCGTAGGAGATGAATTAAATATTGTGATTGATGATTTTGTTGGTGGTAGCATCTATGATTTAATATTAGATGCAGATCAATCGACCTTTATGCAGACAGATAATCCAGATGGATCTTATACCATTGTGTTTACTGATGATCCAGGAGGTGATGTTGATATTACCTTACAGACCTTTGCTGGAACTTGTGAGTCACCTGTAACAGAAATGACGGTAACGGTTCTTGCGCCTTTGGAATTTACACTCACTGATCTTGTAGAATGCTACAATGTTGATTCTGGCGAGATAGTATTAGAGGCGCTAGATATGAACGGTGATCCAGTTGATGGTTCATGGGAGATAGAAAATGAAGGTCCACTGCCAGGTAACTTATTTTCTCCTACAGTTAACAATACAACTTACGTTTTAATATTTACAGAAGAAAATTGTGGTGAGCAAGGAAGTATGGAGGTAGAAGTTGTAGAAAAACCAACGCTGCAGATTACTCCACAGTCTCAGACAGTTTGTATCGATGATCCTATCAATGTGACTATAGAATCAAACTTCTATGATGAGATAATGCATACAGGATTAAATGGTACGCCTGATGATCCACCATTGTCAGGATTAGAACCTGATTTTACATTAGCGTTTCAAAATCCAGGAACATACACGTATGAAAGTGTAATTGATCGTACAGGCGATTGTGATTCTGATGTTATTGAGTGGGAAATTATCGTAGAAGGTCCACCAGAAATGCCAGTGATGAATACCTGTGTCCAAACATTAAACTCTGTTGAGTTTAGTTGGACTACTGTACCATGTGCAGAAAATTATACAATAATCTACAATGGACCAAATGGTGAGGTGATTGTAGGTGATATAGATGAGACTTCTTATCTAATAGATAATCTCGAGCAAGGAGATGAAATAGAAATTACAATTGTTATCAATAGTAATTGTGCATGTGATTTTCCTGATGCCTTGAGTCAAACGTGTAATGCACAAGCATGTGAGCCAGCAACCATTACCTTTGTTGATTCTCCAGATAGTGAATATTGCTTGTCTGGCCCACCAGCTCCATTCCAGATCTCAGCAGATGTAACTGGAATAGATATTGACCTTAGTGGTGACTTTACATACTCAGGTGATGGTGTAGATGCAGATGGTATGTTTGATCCTAGTGGATTAGCTGATGGTGATTATTCTATTCTTTTAGAGTATTCAGAAGATGGATGTTTTTATTCTGAAAGCTTAGATTTTTCAATTCTTCCTTCTCCAGCAATAAGTGTTGATGTGGTAAATGCACCCTGTCCTGAATCAACAGAAGGTATGGTTAATATTGCAGGAATAGGAACTGCACCTTTTGACTTTTCTACAGACGTAGCAACTTTAAGCGAAGGAGAAAATACTGTGGACGTCGGTAGTTATACAGTCACTGTAACAGATGCAAATGGATGTACTTCAGAAACCACTTTCACAGTTGGTCAAGAAGCTGCACCATTAGCTGTATTCAATGTGCCAGATGAAGCATTCACAGAGCAATTACAAACATTTCAATTTGATTTAAGTACAAGTCCAGATAGTGTGATTTGGACAATTGGAGATACCATTGTTTCAATGATTGATTGCTCAATTGAAGATTGTTCTTCATTTCAATTTACTCCATTATCAGAAATCGTATATGAGGTTTGTATAGAAGCATTCTATGGAGATTGTACATATATAGAGTGCCGAGATATGGAAGCAGAAGAGCTTCAGATCAACAATATCTATATACCAAATATCTTTAATCCAAGTAATGTTACAGACCCTATCAACACCACATGGAAAATGTATGTGGAAGGTTACGATCTCGTCATAAAAGACTTTGCAATCTATGACAGATGGGGTAATATAGTGCATAGAGGCGATGATAACGGACCTAAACAAGTAATTGGGCTGGCTGCTGCTGATGAAAGCATCGTAGAATTATGGGATGGTGTGTTTAACGGAGGAACCGATTTTGTTCCTGGTGTATATGTTTACTTACTGGAGTTAGAAATCCTAGAAGACGATGACAGATCATATACAGAGTTTATTTCTGGATCAGTGACTATTATAGATTAAGGGGAGACAAGAGACTTGCTTCACTGAGGACTTGAGATTTGCTTCACTGAAGACATAAAACGAGAGGGTATAGATTTTAATAGAAAATATGAAAAATTAGAGCTGCAGTTTTGTGGCTCTTTTTTTTGACACCTCCCTGATTAATTCATCTGCCTTTCGGCAAATGATATTAACCAGCCTGTCCGGCAGGCAGGTCTTCCCTCCCTCCTTCGTCCGGAGCGGAATGGCTTTCGACAAACAATTTATATTAAATAAAGACATGACACTTCGCTAAGTCTGGGGATAGTTGTAATTGAAATAGTATTCTTTTTACAAAGCAACATTATCCCTTTTCCACCTGCCGAAGTAATTTGTTGTGTAGTTCTAGCTTGATTATTTCCTACGATCAATTGAATTGTATTCCTCTGAAAACTTTGCAATAAGCTGAAAAATGGATGCAGGTCGAAGAACAGACTTACTACTTGATGATGAAAATATATCGTTCTTATCTACTTCGACTCTAATTTCATCTGGTATTTCATCATTTAGACCTATTGACCATCTGCGCTTTGTAAAAGATCTGTCTTTTTGATGCTAGCCATTGCGTTTGTTAATTTATTTTTACTTGAAGCCTCATCGTCGGTTTCGTGATATTTAAGAAAGAAATCTTCTGTAAAATGCTCCTGTTGATTTATAGCATAGTGTAGAATCAATGACAACCGAGTGTGGCATCACATTTTGCAGTCCACTTTGTTGGCCATAATAAACAGGAAAAATTACAAATTCTTCCTTGTTTAAGTTTAGCAGACCATCATTTATCGCCTCAATATTCTCTATTTGACTATTTATTGAAACTGCTATTGATCCTCGTTTTACTGAAACAATTGAAAATTCTTTTTCTTGGATATGGTCTTTTAAATTAAGCTCTCCGATTAATATTACCCCGTTATCTTTTACGAAATTAGATGGGAAGTTTAATTCAATGTCGCTAAAACAAGACATCAAACAAATTGAACACAGTAGTAGTATAAGCCTCATGTCTGTTCTATTATGAATTTCAAATATTGATATTTCTGAAAGTCTGAAAGTCTGAAAGTCTAAAAGTCTGAAAGTCTAAAAGTCTGAAAGTCCGAAAGTCCGAAAGTCCGGAAGTCCGAAAGTCCGAAAGTCCGAAAGTCCGAAAGTCCGAAAGTCCGAAAGTCCGAAAGTCCGAATGTCCGAAAGTCCGAAAGTCCGAAAGTCCGAAAGTCCGAAAGTCCGAAAGTCCGAAAGTCCGAAAGTCCGAAAGTCCGAATGTCCGAATGTCTGGCGTCTAGAGCAATGGCGTCTGGAAGTCTAAACTCTTCTGTATCAACCCCTTCACCAACTCAAATTGTTCATCTAAATTTAGATCTGAGTTGTCGATTACGACGGCATCCATTGCTTTTTTTAAGGGAGAGTCTGCTCGAGTAGAATCAATGTGATCTCTTTTTTGAAGGTTTTCAGCTACAGACTCCAGGCTTATTTCTATTCCTTTTTTTAGTAATTCTTTATGTCTTCTCAGTGCTCTAATCTCTGGAGAAGCAGTAAGAAATATCTTTAGTTGGGCATTGGGGAATACGACTGTTCCTATGTCTCTTCCGTCCATGATTATACTGCTTTCCTCGCCATAAATTCTTTGCTGCTCTACCATTTTTTTTCTGATAGAGGAAATAGCGGCTACCTCAGAAACCAAATCAGATACTTTTGGGTATCTAATCTCAGATGTTACATCTCTGCCGTTGATAAAAGTGTGTTGTTTGTTTTCTATTTTCTTAAAATAGATTTTGATATTGTGGAGCAGCTCTTGGATTCTTGCGGAGTTGTCCAAGGTTATAGATTTTTCTTGTAGCAGGAGTGTGATGCAACGATACATAGCACCTGTGTCCACATATAAATAATCAAAGTGCTCTGCTAACTGCTTTGCGAGGGTAGATTTGCCACATGAAGAGTGGCCGTCGATTGCAACAATATGATTTTTTTGATCTGTCATGTGGAAATAAAAAAGTCTTGTAATTCGAAATTACAAGACTTTTTCTATTTGTCCTTTTTCCTCTTAATTAATATTCATCTTCATTAAAAAGAAAATCATCTTTTCTTGGGTAATCTTGCCAGATGTCTACCATTGATTCATAGATTTCTCCTTCGTCATCTTCAATTGCTTGCAAGTTTTCAATTACTTCCAATGATGCACCGGATCTGATCGCATAATCAATCAATTCATCTCTTGTTGCTGGCCATGGGCCGTCCTCAAGTTGATGTGCTAATTCTAATGTCCAATACATATCTCGTTTATTTTATTATTATCATTCATTCATGAAGCATAACCACAGAAAGCCTCAAAAAATTTCCACAAAAGTAAAAAAATTTGTCAGAGATAAAACGAATTCAAAAAAAATCTGTCTTATAATTTTTATGAATCTGTAATAGTTTGATTATCAGTAAGTTAGAAACCAATTAAATTATTAGCATTGCATCGCCGTAAGAGAAAAATTTATATTTTTCTTTTATCGCTTCTGCGTACGCGTCCATAATTAGCTCTTGACCTCCAAAAGCGGAAACCATAATAACCAAGCTAGATTTGGGTAAATGGAAGTTAGTTATCATAGAATCAGCAATACTAAATTCGTATGGTGGATAGATAAATAGGTTTGTCCAGCCATCTGCTTTTTTAAGACCATTGGTTGCTGATACCGCTGACTCAACAGACCTCATTGTTGTTGTACCTACCGCACAGATTCTTTTTCTTGACTCCTTGGCATCGTTTACCACTTCTGCGCATTTGTCTGAAATGCTAAAATATTCAGCATCCATTTTGTGCTTTGATAAATCTTCTACTTCTATATCTCTAAAGGTTCCAAGGCCAATATGTAAAGTTACTTCGCCAAAATTGATGCCTTTAATTTCCAACTGCTTCATTAACTTTTTACTAAAGTGAAGTCCAGCTGTTGGAGCTGCAATGGCACCAGGTACCTTTGCATATATAGTTTGATATCTTTCTGTATCTATTGGTTCAGGTTCTCTATTAAGGTACTTTGGAATTGGTGTTTGTCCTAGAGATCTGAGAAGTACAGTCAACTCATCGTCAGTACCATCGTAGAAAAATCTAATTGTTCTTCCTCTACTTGTAGTATTGTCAATCACCTCAGCGACCAATACTTCTTGACCTTCTTTATCTTGGAAATACAGTTTATTTCCTACTCTAATTTTTCTAGCAGGATCAACCAATACATCCCAAAGTTTAGCCTCCTTATTAAGTTCTCTTAATAAGAATACCTCGATGTTTGCTTCAGTTTTTTCTTTCTTGCCGAATAACCTTGCGGGAAATACTTGTGTGTTGTTGAATATAAAAGCATCCTTATCGTCAAAATAGTCTATAACGTCTTTGAATACCTTGTGTTCTATCTTACCACTATCCTTATGTACAACCATAAGTCTAGCCTCATCTCTTTCCTTAGAAGGATATTGAGCGATTAATTTTTCAGGTAGTTCGAAATTAAATTGGGATAATTTAGTCCTCATATATCATTTTATTGTTGGCGCCTTTAGGCGATTTGAGCGGCAAAAATAAAAAACTATATGGTCTTATTGCTATAACTACTAGATTGTTATGCCTAATAAACACCAATATTATCAATGTTTGAAGACTGAAAAGCTTCTTTTATCTAAAAAAAATCTTCTTTAAGCCCTATTCGTAGTAGATTGTAAGCAATGATTCTCTTCAAATTACTTATTGAAAGTTTTCGACAGGCATTTCAAGCCTTACGGTCTAATAAGCTCAGAACCATACTTTCTTTATTGGGAATCATGATTGGTATCTATTCGATTATCATTGTAAAATCAGCCGTTGACTCTTTTCAAGATTCCATCATGAATGGATTTTCTGAGTTGGGTTCTGATGTGATCTACCTCGATAAGTTTCCTTGGGATGAAGAACATAGAGGAGGAAGCTGGTGGAAATATGCCAAAAGACCTGATCCTAGTCTAGACGATTACATAGCTATAAACAAAAAGGCCAAGCTTGCAGAAGCTGCCTCCTTTACCGTATTCATGGGCGGAAAGACCATTAAGTACAAATCATCAAGCGTTGAGAATGCCTTTATTATGGGCGTCTCCGCTGAATATGAGCAAATAAGCTCCCTTCAATTTGAAAAGGGAAGGTACTTTTCAAGCTTAGAGGATGCCAACGGTAGAGACGTGGTAGTATTAGGTTCAGCTATCGCTAAGGTACTTTTCCCAAAGGAAGAATCTTTGGGCAAGCAGGTAAAATTGATGGGTAAGAAATATCGTGTCATCGGGGTATTAAAAGAAGAAGGGGAGAGCATGTTTAATATGATCAACTTTGATGAGGCAATCGTTTTAAATCTGAATAATTTAAGACGGCTTGTGCCCATTGAAAATAATAAAACCATCGGTAGGATGCTTCAGATAAAAGCCATGCCCGGTCAAAGTTTGGAAGAGGTAAAATCTGAAGCCGCAGGAATCATAAGATCTGTAAGAAAGTTGAGGCCTAGAGAGGAAGATAACTTTGCAATGAATGAAATATCAATGCTCAATAAAATGTTAGAAAGCATTTTTGGTGTGGTCAATGTGGCTGGATATATCATCGGATTCTTTGCCTTAGTTGTTGGAATGTTTAGTGTTGCCAACATCATGTTTGTGAGTGTCAAAGAAAGAACCAGCTTGATTGGAGTTAAGAAGGCTTTGGGAGCAAAACAATACATAATATTGATTGAGTTTCTCATTGAGGCCATCATATTGTGTCTAATAGGAGGCGTAATAGGTATAGTTTTGGTTTTTTTTACGCTGAAAATCATTTCAGCAGTGGCTCCACTTACCTTGTTTTTAAGTTTTAATAATTTGATGCTAGGGCTCGGGTGCTCAATAGTGGTAGGCCTTTTAGCAGGTATTATACCTGCTATCATCGCTTCTAGTCTCGATCCAGTTGTAGCAATTAGAAGCTAAGTTTTTCTCATTTCAATATTTATTCTCGAAGTACTTAATTTGTTTGATATTTTGGCAAATAAGAATATCTTTGCAGCTTAATTTAGAATCAATATATCTCAAAGAGCTATGGACTTTATCAAATTTATCGAGGAGCAGACAGCAAAAGGTAACGAGCACCCAGATTTCAGACCAGGGGACAACATTGCAGTATCTTATAAGATTGTCGAAGGAGAAAAAGTGCGTGTTCAGGTGTTTAAAGGTGACGTGATTCAAATGAAAGGTCATGGTGCGACTAAAACTTTTACCGTTAGAAAAATGTCTAGTGGTGTAGGAGTGGAAAGAATCTTCCCTTTATCATGTCCAAACGTTGCTGAGATCAAAGTTCTTAAAAAAGGTAAGGTTAGAAGAGCAAAACTTTATTACCTAAGAGAACTTACTGGTAAAAAAGCCAAGATCAAAGAGAAGACTTACAATAAAAAGTAATCCAAAAATTTATTTCCTTATCTTTTTCTAATTAACCTTTGTGGTTATTATCAGGAAATCTTTGTCATTAATCCAAAAATCCCAAGCACTTAGCTTATTGATTTTGATTTCTTGCCATTCGCTCGTACACTCCAATCTCGTTGGAGCATCCCGATGACCTATTTCGATAGGCATTGAAAAATTATCAACTGGCGAACTCCAACGATATCTTACCGTCAGATTTTTACCCTTTTCTTTGAGTTGATACTCCAATTCTGGCAATGGTCCATAACCAAGATATTGCTGAAAAAATTTGGTGTAATCTTGAGTACAAAAATCATTGATATAATCAATAATATCTTGGGTCTCAACTACAGACATTTTATACTCATCGTAAATGGATCTCAGTAGCGTAAACCACGCATCATCATCATTCATAACGGTTCTCAAAGTATGCAGCATATAGCTTCCTTTATAATAATGATCCGAGCCTCCAAAATCGCCAAAGTTGACATCTTTTGGACCTTGGACAGGCGCGATGTTTTGCATAAAACTTCTTTGCATGGCCAAGTATCTATCGACTGCTTCCCTTCCAAAATGATATTCAACATATAAGGCTTCCATGTAGGTCGTAAAGCCTTCATGCACCCACATATCTGCATGATCTTTTACAGAAATAGAATTGCCCCAATATTCATGACCTGTTTCATGCACAATGATATAATCCCAATTCATATCCTTTGGTATCATCGAGCCCATATAACCTCGTTTGTACTGATTACCATAAGCTATGCCGCTTTGATGTTCCATTCCCAAATAAGGAGTTTCTATCAGTGCAAATCCATCTTCCCAAAATGGATATGGTCCAAAGTAATGTTCAAACGATTCAAGCACTCCATCGACTTGTTTAAAATGCTCTTTCGCCTTTTTCAGATTGTAGCTCAACACGTAATAATCACAGGCCAATTCACCTTTGATTGGAGATGTATATACATTCGAAAAATGTTGATAATCTCCAACGTTGATGCTTACGTTATAGTTGTTGATTGGGTAACTAATATTCCAAGTATAGGTGCTGCGACCATCTGTTGTTTGGCTATCGACCAAATTTCCATTAGCAACGGCCATGAGTTCTTCTGGCACTGTGATCGCCACTTTCATGCTGTCTGGCTCATCCGATAGGTGATCCTTATTTGGCCACCAAAGACTTGCACCTGTCCCCTCGCAAGCAACCCCAATCCAAGGATTATTTTGTTCGTCTTTGGTCCACACAAAACCACCATCCCACGGCGGAGATTTTGCAATGATTGGTTGACCCTTGTATTTTATTTTCATCGTGTACTCCTGCCCAATTTCTAACACAGGTAGGTCGACAAACACCGCGTTATATTTACGGAAGTGAGAACAGGCTTTTCCCTCAAGCATAATCTCCTCAATAATCATATTGTCAAACAAATCAATTTGTAAGGATTTTGAGTCCGCTATGTATTTAAATCGCATATCATTCTGACCAGAAAGCGATTTATTCTTAATATCTAAATCAATTTTCAGATTATAGTGTTTAACATCAAAGCAGGTTCTTTCAGGTCGCAAAGCCCCTCGAAGTGAATCTGATTCAGAGAATTCAAGGTTTTGATAATATCCTATATTGATAGTATCTTGCCCAAAAGCAAGCTGGCTGGCTAGTAAAAGAAGGATAAAAACTATTCTCACGGTGATGATTTAAATTTCTAAAGAGTGTTAATTTGCTATATTTATTACTATAATTCTTAACATTATACTGCAAAGTAAAAATACAATTGTATTTCTTTGAGTTCTAATAAAAACGTAAGTCTATGCATCATAAGTATCTAATATGTCTCATCTGCCTTCTGCTCTTGTCAGCTTGTGGGGGTGATTCGGAAGATAAGCAGTTGCCAAAGATCACAAAGCTGGACGATGGAAGGTATGAAGTTGTATCTGCCAAAAGAAATGGAAAAACCACCGGAACATTAGGTAAGGCTTTTTATGAAATAAAAAATGATAGTGTTTTTACCAATTTGACTAAAAATCTTGATTCGATAGCAACCACTTTCAATTACAAGGACAATAAAATAAGTCATAAAGATGAAAATGCTTTAAATTTTGTAGTCTCCAAAATGACAAGCGATACATTAGAGCTAAATACAGAATTACAAGGTTTTACATTTGAAATATTTTTAAGTAAAGCCAAGACCAATACAAATGAAAAATAGACTTTTCTGTACTTTCTGTTTAAGCATTCTTGCTCTTCAACTTTCAGCAATTGATGTGAGTTTGACTCATTGTACCTTTAGCTCTGGACAAGGAAGTTATGTAGAAGTTTATATCCGCGTTTCCGCAAATTCGGTTGAGTATAAATTGATGGAGGATAGCCTTTTTCAAGCCTCCATACTTGGTCTAATTCTTCTCAAAAAAGATGACGAAATAATCAATGCTGATAAGTTTACAATTTTAAGTCCACCTACTAAGGATAAGAAAGATTTTTGGAGCAGCCGAAGGTATAAAATTGAGCCTGGAGAATACAAGTTGGAGTACACCTTATCAGATCAATATAATGAAGAGAATACAATCAATGAACAGCGAGCGATAAAGGTCGACACACGTCAAGCTGATAAGGTTTCTTCTTCTGGGATTTTATTGATGGCAAGCTTAGATAAAGATGATGATCTGCCTTTCGGCAAATATGGATATGGCTTTGAACCATTAGCATACGATATAGTAACGCCCGCATCTGAAAAACTTATTTTTAATTGGGAAATATATGGTCATAATGTGATTGAGGAGGAATTGTATTTGTCCTACACAATTTATAATGGATATACTGGAACCCTTGGTGAAAAATTACTTCAAAAACATATGAAGTTGAAAAAGGAGCCAGTTGAAATTATTCTGAAAGAAATGCCTATCCTGGATTTGCATTCTGGAGCATATCACCTCACACTGGAAGTATATAACAAAGAGCTTAAACAAGTGCATTACAAAGAGAAAAATTTTGCCATGGTTCAACCAGTTTCTGACTTTAGAAATTTGGCAACCTATGATAAAGAGTTTGAAAACTCCTTTGTAGGGATTATGAATGAAGAAGAAGTAGAATATAGTCTACGCGCTTTGAATACTCAACTGGAAGGGAACATGGTAGAAACACTTAATAATATATTGGCAACAGGTTCGTTGGAGTCAAAAAAATATTTCCTATACAGTCATTGGCAAAATTTGTCGCCCGATCAACCTGGTGAGGCTTACAAAGCATACATGAAAGTTATACGTGCAGTGGACGATGAATTTAGCTCCCATAGAGGCTATGGCTTTGAAACCGATCGTGGTTATATTTTTATGAAATATGGAAGACCAAATGATATTGTTGATGTTGTAGACGAAGTGAATGCCCCACCTTACTCGATTTGGATATACCTAGATTTCCCAGCAACCCAACAATCGAATGTTAAATTTTTGTTCTACAATCCGTCGCTTTCGGGAGATGACTTTATTTTGCTCCACTCAAATTGCACCGCAGAAGTCCAGAATGTTCAATGGGAACAGGTACTTTATAGTAATGCTTATAATGAGAGAATTGGGAATCCAATTGATGGCACGCAAATGCAGGATAATTTCAATAGGAAGGCAAGTAGATTCTTTAGCGACAATTAAGACTTTTTCTGCCAAAGATTATTAATTTTGTGGCACTTTTGGAGATCAAAAGCCCAATCTTGGGTCAATTATCTGAAACACGAAATAAATCTGAACCCATTGCATAAATTTTTTCAAAAACTATTGATTGGCTTCTTTGTGCTTATAGCATTTTCTATAGAAGCTCAAACAGGCCTAATCAGAGGGCATGCATACGATGCAGAATCAGGAGAACCAGTCACCTTTGCAAACGTCATTTTACAAGGAACCACTATAGGGACCAACTCAGATATGGACGGGTTCTTTACCTTAACTCAAGTTCCAGCAGGCAACTACACGTTAGAAGTAAGCTTTATTGGTTACCAAAGTGCAACAACAGAAGTGACGGTCGCTGATGGAGATGTTGTTTATAAAAAATTGATGCTAAGCTCTGGAGGCGTAGAGCTAAAAGCTGTCGACATTTCAGCAAGAAGAGAAGTAGCTAGAACAGAGGTTCAAATTTCAAAATTACAAGTCACCCAAAAACAAATAAAAGCTTTGCCATCAACAGGTGGTGATGCAGACATTCTTCAATACTTACAAGTTCTACCAGGAGTCATCACTACAGGTGATCAAGGTGGTCAAATATTCATCAGAGGAGGATCACCAATTCAGAATAAAATAATGCTGGATGGTATGACTATTTACAATCCTTTTCACTCAGTTGGATTCTATTCTGTTTTTGAGACTGAGTTGATAAAAAATGTTGATGTACTGACAGGAGGATTTAACGCAGAAAACGGAGGTAGGATATCTGCAGTTGTAGATATCAATACAAGAGAAGGAAATAAAAAGAGATTGGCAGGGCAGCTTTCTGCAAGTCCATTTATGGTCAAGGCACTGATCGAAGGGCCAATCATAAAATTGGATGAAAATAAAGGAGGTGCTTCATTTGTCTTGACAGGAAAAAGATCAATCATAGATCAGACTTCTCAAACACTGTACCCCAATGCAGCTGTCAATGACTCAATTGGATTGCCATTTTTCTTTAATGACCTTTACGGTAAGTTGTCTTTTGTAAGTAACAATGGAAGTAAGTTTAATCTATTTGGTTTTAACTATACCGATGATTACAAGAATCCAGAAATTGCAAATATTGGATGGCAGAATTCTGGTGGAGGTATGAATTTTAATATTCTTCCAGGAGGTAGCTCTTTAATTGTAAATGGTATTGCAGGCTATTCAGATTATAGAAGTGAGATAAGAGAAGGTGATGAAAATCCAAGAAGCAGCCAGATAAGAGAATTCTTTTTAGGCATTGATTTTGGAATTTTCCAAAATAACTACGAGCTAAAATATGGAGTTGAAGTCAAAAGTATTTTTACTGATTTTAATTTCACAAATCAGTTTGGGGTTAATCTAGAGCAATTTCAAAATACAACAGAACTTTCTGCCTTCGTAAAGTTTAGACAATCTTGGGATAAATTGGTGCTTGAGCCAAGCATCAGGTTGCAATATTATGCATCACTACCTGAAGGGTCAATTGAGCCTAGATTTGGTCTTAAATATAATATCAATGATTTCTTAAGATTCAAGATGGCTGGTGGAATATATAGTCAAAACTTAATTAGTGCTGACAATGAAAGAGATGTAGTAAATTTATTTACTGGATTCCTATCAGGACCTGATGAAAGATTCAATGATTTAAATGGAGATCCGGCAACATCTAAATTGCAAAAATCTCAACATTTGATTGCTGGAATTGAAGCAGATGTTTTTAAGAATTTTCAAATTAATTTGGAGGGCTACATCAAAAATTTCCCTCAATTGATTATTGTCAATAGAAATAAAATCGAACCTGAAGATCCTGACTATGCAACAGAGACAGGAATCGCTTATGGAGGAGATATTTCAGTAAAGTACCAAACTCCAAGTTGGTATGTCTGGGCTACCTATTCCTTGGGTTTTGTCAATAGAGATGATGGAGAGCAGGTGTATAGAACAGTATTTGACAGGAGGCATAATTTGAACTTATTAGCCAGCTATAGTTTTGGAGAAAAACAGGATTGGCAGGTGAGTGCACGATATAATTTTGGAACTGGATTTCCTTTTACGCAAACGCAAGCATTTTATAATTACCAACCATTTTTGGAAGGATCATCAACCCCATATCAAACCAATAACTCTGAATCAGTCGGCATAATTTATTCTGATACGAGAAATGGAGGAGAGTTGCCCAATTATCATAGGGTAGATCTATCTGCACAAAAAACAATCACTTTTACTAAGAACTTGAACATGGAAGTTGTGGCAAGTGTCACAAATGCCACGAATAGAGACAATATTTTCTATTTTGATAGAGTTCGATATGAAAGAGTAGATCAATTGCCTTTACTGCCAAGTATTGGAATTAAATTTAATTTTTAAACTAATATCATGAAAAACATTTTCGCCTTAGCTTTCTTTTTGCTTCTTTTATTGACATCGTCATGCAAGGATCCATGTAAAGATATCAACTGTAATGACGGAGTTTGTCTAGATGGTACATGCCTTTGTGACGATGGTTATGAGGGTGACAACTGTGATAAGCTAGAAAGAGAGAAATTTTTGGGATCTTGGACTGGTGAGCTTGATTGTGGAGGACAATTGGGAGCCAACGAAGCTACCATTTTAGTAACCGAAGATCCATCATCAAATGAAGGTCTTTTGTTTCAATTGGAATTTGAAATCTTGGATTTGGATCCATTGGAAGGAACGGTATCAGGAGACATTTTCTTTATCTCTTCATCAGATCAAACAATAGAGCTTCCAGGTTTAGGGGAGTTTGATGTTACGATCAGTGGAGATGGAAAATTTAATGACGACGATACTGTAAATGCTAATATCATTGTATCAATACCATTGCTTGGAAATACTGAATGTTCAGGAGTCTTGGTTAAGCAATAATTAATCAAATTTAAAATATAAAGAGCTAGGACTAATCTTAGCTCTTTTTTTTTGAAATTGCTGAAAAAGGAATTTCAAAAAACAATCAATTATTCTTTAAATAATTTACATTTGTGGCTTATAATAAGACGATGAATAATAATCTAACATTAGCAGAAAAAGATAAATTAAAGAAGTCCATTTCTCTTATAACAGTATTGATTGCTGGAGCAGACGGAAACATCGAGAAAGAGGAACTCACTTGGGCAAAGAAGATTGCTGGAGTTCGAGAATATGGTCCACCAACAAAACTTCATAGTTTTTACCAAGATGTTGGGGTAGATTATGAGGAAAACGTTAATGCTCTTATCGATACATTACCAGCAGACGTAGCTGAGCGTACAAAAGTGATCAGCGATAGATTGGCGGAATTGAATCCAATATTAGCAAAACTCGATAATGATATAGCCTCTGCCTATTATAAGAGTTTTATCACTTTTGCAGAGCATGTAGCAAAGGCAACTGGTGGAATTCTAGGATTCTTTAGTGTTAGTTCTGAGGAGAAATCTCTTATTACCTTGCCAATGATTGATGTCATCGAATATGATGAAACAGCAGAAGAAGATTAAAACGCTGTATTTCTAATTATTTGGTAACTTCAAGAAGTATTTAACATTACTTTTTATGAGGTATTTCCTTGTTCTCTTTTTTGTAAGTCTTTCATCTATTTGCTTTTCACAACAGGGAGTGAAAGGTAAGGTTGTTGACGCCAATACTAGTGAAGCTCTGATATCTGCAAGTATTTTTATTAATGACAGTGGCACATTTACGGAAGTGGATGGATCGTACATTATGAACCTAGAGCCAGGTACTTATAGCATAAAAATAAGCTACATAGGCTATGAAGATTTTATCAGCCAAGTTGAGGTAAAAAACAATGTTTTTTCCGAGCAGGTTTTTAATCTAAAACCTTCTGAACTTCTGTTGGAAACGGCGACAATCACAGGGTCAAAATACGAGAGATCAATAGGAGAAGCGCCAGTTTCAATAAGCGTCCTCAGTCCCAATATGATTGCTTCCAATAATACCACCAAAATCGATAGGATTATAGATAAAGTACCTGGAGTACAGATGATTGATGGACAGGCAAGCATACGAGGCGGATCTGGATTTTCTTATGGGGCTGGTAGTAGAGTTATGCTTCTGATTGATGAAATTCCTGGATTGCAGGTTGATGGAGGTCTCGCAAATTGGGGTGATATTCCGGTCGAAAATATAAGTCAGGTAGAAGTTATCAAAGGAGCGTCTAGTGTGCTATATGGCTCCTCTGCTATGAATGGAATTATTCATATAAGAACTGGTTATGCAACTTCAGAACCAGTTACAAAATTGAATCTTTCTTACAATACTTTTTCAAGTCCAAATGATCCAAAAAAACAGTGGTGGGATAAGTCACCGAATAGTATCGTTTTTTCAGGTGTCCACAAACAAAAGTTTGGCAAACTAGATGTGGTATTGAATGCATTTTATGACAATGAGTCAAAAATTTATGCTCAAGATTCTAATACCTCAGGAGGTGAAAATGTAGCCATGGAATCTGAGAAAATCAGAACCGGTTTTAAGTTAAGATATAGAATTTCCGATAGATTAAATTTTGGCTTAAATGGAAATTATACTAGGATTGATTCCAATACGCCTTTCCTTTGGAAGAATCCTGTCAGTGGAGCTTATCAAACTTTTGCAGGTGCCTTTACGCTTGGGATAAAAACTAGATTCTATGTCGACCCTTTCCTAAAATATTATGATAGAAAAGGTGGAAAGCATCAATTGCTTTCAAGAGTGTATTACACATTCAATGACCAAAATAACAACCAATCAAATCAATCACTAAGTGAATATATTGAATATCAATATCAGAAGGACTTAAAGGAGTTAGGCTTATTGGCGACAACAGGTATAAGTACTCAATTGGCAAATTCAGATTCGGATCTTTTTGGGGATACTACCTTTACTTCGAGAAACATAGCAGCCTATGCTCAGATAGAAAAAGATTTTTTGGAAGATTTACATGTTTTATTTGGTGTTAGATTGGAAAACAATGTGCAGCTAAGTCCTGAAGAATTTATGGGCGTAAATATCCCAGATGGCAAAGATATTGACACTAAGTTTATCACACGCGGAGCCTTAAATTATAAATTGGGGAAGGCAAGTTTTATCAGGGCCTCAATCGGGCAAGGCTACCGATATCCAACAATTACAGAAAGATTTATTACTACATCTTTTGGAGGAATTAATATTTTTTCCAATCCTAACTTGGAACCTGAGACCGGCTTTTCTGCAGAAGTAGGAATGAAGCAAGGATTTAAGTTTGGTGCAGTAAATGGTTTTCTTGACGGAGCTTTATTTTGGAATCAATATGATAACATGATGGAGTTTACATTTGTAACGACACCAGATGGAGTTGGTTTTAGGTCTGAGAATGTAGGCGACATTGACATAAAAGGGCTTGAGTTTAGTGTGGCTGGAACGACATCTATTTCTAAACTGGGCGTCAATTTTTTAGCTGGGTATACCTATATCAATCCTCAGTATAGAAACTTTGATGGTAATGAAGATTTACAAAACTCACTATCCAGTTCAGTAAAACTCGTTGATGGCATTCTCGAAAGTCAAGAGCCAGTAAATATTTTGAAATACCGAAGTAAACATAATTTCAAAAGTGATATTGAATTTTCATTTAAAAACATAAGATTGGGTGCAAATTATTCAAGACTTAGTAGGGTAGATAATATTGATTTTTTGTTGGCCAACTTTGCAAGCATTCGAGAATATCGATCTATCAATAATGACGGATACTCCGTACTCGATGGCAGGGTTTCCTATGAATACACTAGGAAGGATTCTTTTAAAACAAAATTGTCATTGATTGGTAAGAACTTATTAAATGAAGAGTATACATTGCGTCCAGGTTTACTAGAGGCACCTAGGAATTTTGGAATAAGATTAGACGTTGAATTTTGATTGGAAAACATCTGAGAGTCTGAATCGTTAATACTAAATACAACAAACACCAAATAAATACTAAAATTATGTCTTTGATTAAGTGCAGCCTTTCATCATTACTTATTTGCTCATTCTTTTTATTTTCTTGTAAAGGAGAAGTGAGCGATATAAAAAACAAAGCCAAGGAAGTTGCAGAGAAAAGTTCTGAAACTTTATCGGATGGAGTGTCTGCGATTGAGGAAAAAGCAATAGATGTCAAAGAAAATGCAACTGATCTTGTTAATGAGACTGGTGAAAAAATAAAAGAAGGTGTTGAGGATGTAAAAGAAATAGTCGCTCCTTCTTCTAACAATAAGCCTGTAGATAACTCAAGTAAAGCGAATACGAGTAAACCAAATGCGACGAATAAACCAAATACGACCACTTCAAATACGAGCACTTCAAATACGAGCACGCCCAAAACAAATACCTCTAAACCAAAACCAACTTCATCTACGTCCACTCCAACTCAGCCTAGCAAAAGTGAGGTTGTTAAAGTTGAGTCGACAGTAGAAGCGGTTTCGGATGCAGCGAGTTCATCGACTAAACCATCGAAGGTATTAAAAGAGATAGATAAAGCTAGCAGCGAAAAAGAAAAAGTAGAAGTTGGAAAAATATCTAAGCCAAATGGGTCTGCAAGTAAAACAACAAAAATTGATAATGCCCAAGCGGAATTTGGACATGCACCTTTTAATGCTCTTCTTCAAAAAGTAGTTTCTGGAAAGGGTGTAGTTGATTACAAACAGTTGAAAGCAAATCAACAAGATCTGAATAGCTATTGCAAATCTCTAGAAGCAAATGCACCAGCATCATCGTGGTCCAAAAATCAAAAACTTGCATATTGGTTGAATGCCTACAATGCATACACACTAAAACTGATAGTTGAGAACTACCCACTAAATAGTATTACTGATTTGAACGGAGGTAAGCCATGGGATAAAAAGTGGATAAACTTAGATTCTAAGACTTTATCGCTCAACGATATAGAAAACGTCATTATCAGACCCACTTTCAAAGATCCAAGAATTCATTTTGCTGTAAACTGCGCAGCTAAATCATGTCCACCTCTGGCAAATTATGCTTTCACAAGCAGAAATGTTGATTCAAAATTGGACACACGTACCAAGTCTTTTATTAATAGCAGTTCAAATGAAATAAGTGCCGACAAGGTTGTGATTTCAAAAATCTTTGATTGGTATGGTGAGGACTTCGGTAATCTTATAGCTTTTATCAATGAGTATTCTAATGTGAAAGTTAATGAGGGTGCTAAGGTGGAGTATCAGGATTATAATTGGGATCTCAATGGAAAGTAAAAGCCAAACTTTTACTTTCCATTGAGAAGACTCGTTTCCTTCGGTCACTTGAGACTCAAGACTCCTCTCTGATTAATTCATCTGCCTTTCGGCAAATGATATTAATCTGTCCCTCCACTTCGTGGAGCGGATTGACATTCGACAAGCTTCTGTATTAATTGAATACTTTATCGTATGTTAAATCCATTATCAGAAAATCGTTATGCCATTGAGAAGACTCGTTTCCTTCGGTCAGTATAGACGACAGACACGTTCCCTTTGGTCACTGAAGACGAAGGATTCCTTGCTATAAAGAAATAAAGAAAAACCAAACATTGCATACAGCGTCTGGCGTCTGGCAGTCTGGAGGTCTGGAGGTCTGGAGGTCTGGAGGTCTGGAGGTCTGGCAGTCTGGAGGTCTGGAGGTCTGGAGGTCTGGAGGTCTGGCAGTCTGGAGGTCTGGCAGTCTGCTGTCTGGCAGTCTGGCGTCTAAAAAAAAATCCCCACTCTTTGAGTGGGGATTTTTTTTAAAGATTAGGTATTCTTAAAGTCTGCCCTGGATAGATCTCATTTGGATCTTTCAACATAGGCTTGTTGGCTTCAAAAATTTCAGTGTACTTCATTGGGTCGCCATAAAATTCTTTAGCAATTTTAGAAAGGCTGTCCCCTGATTTTACTTCATAAAATTTGGAAGTAGGAGGTGGGGTAGTAACAGAAATCCTGTCGTCTACTGCAGCAATACCATCTACGTTACCTAGCATAAGTATTACTTTTTCTTTGTCATCTACTGATGTTGTCAATCCGTACACTGTTGCAGTGCCATCAGTAAATTCGATGTCTAAGTTTTCTACTGGAACTCCAGAGCCAACTATCATGTTTTTAAGTACTCCTGCAGTTCGTGCATTTGATGCTGCTGCATCTGCTGCTGCGTCAGCTGCGGCATCGTTTTCAGCTGCGGCGCCTTTTAAGACTTTTGACCCAGCATTCTTCAGAAAAGAGAATAATCCCATTTAATTCAATTGATTTAGAGTTAATAAATATTACAATTATATCAATTTGAAGTTAGACTAAATAATTTCATTAAAGGCTAATTTATTTCATTTGGTGGAATATTTGCCGAAAGGCGTCGAATTAGTGTCTAAAATCGATCATTTCAGATGGTCTAATCGTTATTAATATCCCTATTAAAAGCCTATATTTGCGTTCATTTTTGAAGAAATTTAAACAAGAAAAATTGCTACAATGCAAGGAAAGGGACTTATAAAGATATTTTTCGTACTTCTAGTACTTGTATCTCTATTACAAATTTTATACACAGTACCAACAAGAAAAGTAGAAGCAAAAGCTGAAGCTTATTCTCAAGATTTGGCTGATGCAGCTCCTGCTGGAGCAGATACTTACGCTATAAAGCAACAAGCTAGGGCGTCGTATCTAGATTCTATGTCATCAGAGGAGATATTTAAAATTCCTTTGTTCGCAGGATTTACTTATAATCAACTGAAAAACAAGCAATTAAACCTTGGTTTAGACCTTAAAGGTGGAATGAGTGCTGTTTTAGAGGTCGATTTGAAAGAATCTTTGCAGAGACTATCAGGGAATAGTACGGATCCAGGATTCAACACTGCTCTAAAGAATGCAGTTGCTGAACAAAAGAATTCTCAATCGGATTTTATTAACCTATTTTTCCAAGAGTATTTAAAATTGCCAGAAGCTGAAAGGACTCCTTTGGCAAGAATATTCATGAGAGATCCAGAAATGAAGGATCTACTACAAGCAGGTGAAGGAGCGAAAACTTCTGATGGAGAGGTTATCAAGTTACTAAGACAGAAAGCGAATGAAACTGTTGAACTTACTTTCAAAAGACTCAAACAAAGAATTGATAAGCTTGGAGTGGTCCAGCCAAATGTAAACTTGGATGCCGGTCGGGATTTGATATTAGTAGAAATTCCAGGTGTTGAAAACCCAGAAAGGGTAAGATCGTTTCTAACTGGAACAGCTGCATTGGAATTTTGGGAAACCTACAGAGTAAGTGATCCAGGAGTATTTGCTGCATTTACTGAGGCGGATAGAAGATTAAGCGGTGGAGAAGAGCAAAAAGAAATTAAATATGATACCATTCAGACTGAAATAGTAGATAGTCTAGGTAACAATACTGGTGAATTTGTAGATCAGATAATTGAACAAGCTGACGAAAACTTTGGAAATTCTGGGACACTTTCTGCACTATTAGATATTAATGGAGGTGCAAATGGTGGAAGGTATTCTCCAACACATATGGGAGTTGCCAAAAGAAATGACACAACAGCGGTCAATAATCTATTGTCAAGACCAGAAATTAGAAACCTATTCCCTGCAGATTCAAGATTGGTGTGGGGAGCGAAACCTATAAAGATTCTAGCTGAGGATGCAGAAGATGCAGAAGGTAAGTACGCATTGTATATGATTAAAAAAACACCCGGCTCCAACAAAGCCCCATTGGAAGGTGATGTAATCATATCTACTAGTTCGTCTCCAGATCCAACAGGAGAAATGTCTGTTGGTATTAAGATGAACTCTATTGGTGCAAGGAAGTGGGCACAAATGACAGAGAAGGCATTCAATGAAGGCAATAGAGAAATTGCTATTGTGTTGGACAATGAAGTTGTCTCTGCACCATATATTAAAGCCCCAATTCCAGGTGGGAACTCATCTATTTCTGGTAGCTTCTCAGTACAAGAAGCGAATGACTTAGCCAGTATTTTGGAAGTTGGAAAGTTGCCAGCCTCCATCAATATAATTCAAGAATCAACAGTAGGTCCAACATTAGGAGTTGAGAATATTTCTAAAAGTTTCAGGGCCTTGATTATAGGTATTAGTTTGGTATTGCTCTTTATGGTTTTCTATTATGGAGGTGCAGGTATCGTATCAATCATAGCACTACTATTAAACCTATTTTTCATTTTCGGTGCACTAGCAAGTTTTGGTACAGTACTTACTTTACCAGGTTTTGCGGGTATCATCTTGACGGTAGGTATGGCCGTGGATGCCAACGTAATTATCTTTGAAAGAATCAGGGAAGAGTTAAGAGCTGGAAAGACGCTGCTTGCGTCTGTAACCGATGGATTTAGGAATTCATACTCAGCAATTATTGATGCCAATGTAACCACCTTATTGGTCGCAATGGTCCTTTCTTATTTTGGACTAGGTCCAATAAAGGGATTTGCAGTGATTTTGATTATTGGGGTCTTGTGCTCATTGTTTACAGCAGTATTGTTGGGTAGAATGATCATTGATTGGTGGATTACTGGAGATAGAAATCTTACTTTCTGGACTGGACCATCAAAAAATATGTTTGCAAATCTAAATTTTGACTGGATTGGAAAGAGAAAAATCGCTTACGTTGTTTCAGGAGTTTTAATTGTAGCAGGACTAGCTTCAATCTTTACGAGAGGATGGGATTTAGGTGTTGATTTCCAAGGAGGTTATAAGTTTGATGTTCAGTTTTCTGAGAATACAAATATTGATGCAGAGACACTAAGAACAGGGATCGTTGATTATCTAGGTGAAAGAACAATTGTAAAGTCAGTTGAAGCGAAAAATACATTCAATATTGTTACACCATACTTAATTGACAAAGCAGGTGCTAATGTTGTAAATGAAGTAACAGATAAAATGCGTGAAGGATTGGAAGCAATCACCGGAACTTCAATCAATCCGGAAAATTTTGTTTTGAGTGGAGATAAAGGAGAAACGCATATTCTTAGTTCGAGTAAGGTTGGACCAACAATCGCTGATGATATAAAGAAGAGTTCATATTATGCAGGCTTCTTTGCACTGTTATTGATTTTCCTTTATCTATTCTTACGATTTAATAAGTGGCAGTTTAGTCTTGGTGCTGTTGCGGCGGTAATCCATGATTCTCTTATTGTACTTGGATTGTTTTCATTATTGAAAAACATAGTTCCATTTAGTTTAGAAATCGATCAAGCATTTATTGCAGCGATTCTTACGGTAATTGGATACTCAATAAATGATACTGTAGTTGTATTTGATAGAATAAGAGAAGATCTTGGAATCTATACAAATAAGACAACAGATGAGGTGATCAATATAGCCTTGAATAATACTTTTTCAAGAACAATTATTACTTCATTGACTACATTATTTGGAGTATTAATATTGTTCTTATTTGGAGGAGCTAGTACAAAAGGATTCGCCTTTGCATTGTTGATTGGTATCATTGTGGGTACTTATTCATCAATCTTTATTGCAACTCCAATTGTGAGAGATTTAACTGATAATTTGAAAGCTAAGAAGGCAGTAGCCAAGAAAAGATTTTCTAAAGCCTTGAATTAATAGAAGACATTATATATAATTAACAAGAAAAGCTCCCTTTTAAAGGGAGCTTTTCTTGTTTTAGTGCGTTATATTTGCACTATATATTCCATTTATGAAGTCGATACATATTAATTTTTATTTTAATTTGTTGATTTTCAGTGTTTTATAACCGAATGAGTTTTTATAAACCAATTTAGTACAGTTTTTGTACTTATAAATAATACCTCCTTAAAGTCTCGATTCAATACTACTATTCGCTGATCATTATTTTAATTAGCTAAAAAAGCACAAAGCTTGAATATAAAAGAGCATTGATGATAAACGGGCAAACTTTATTTAAATACTTCCTTCTTCCTATTTTATTGGTATCTGGATTATCAATTGGGGATGCTTCTGCATTTTCTAAAGTTGAACCATTGTCAGCTACTGTAGATAATGGCCCTGTACTAGAGCTTATGGATGACGTTACCGTTTGTTCGGGAAGTGCCATTCTTCTTGCTGATATTCCCTTTATAGAAACGACAGGAGTACCAGTGGATTTCACTTTTCATCTTAATACTCCAGTATCTCCCACAAATGAAATAATTACAGAGAATTTAGTCATAACCAGCAATGACACTGTTTATGTTGCTGCCGATGATGGAACTTGCATTACAGTATTGGAGGTGCCAATAGAGTTTGTTTTATCACCAATTCTGGTCACCAACGATGTCATAACCATATGCAGCGGAGAAGAAGTTGAATTATCAACTTTAAATATAGAAGACATTGAGAATACTCAAATGGATATAACATTCCATACAAGCAACAATCCTAGTTCTGGTAATATAATATCAGATCTTACAATTAATCCAACAATATCTACTACTGTATATGCTTATAGTCAGCTAGGGTCTTGTGAATACGTGTTACCGATTCCGATAAATGTTACCCCGACTCCAAATTTATTTATTACAGCAGAACCAGTAGTTTGTACTGGACAAGATCTAAATTTAAATACACTCTTATTGTCAGATTTGAGTAATACAGGTGCGCCAATCACGGTGCATTCTGCACTGCCTGGAACAGCAGCAAATGATATAACTAACACCATTGTAAATTACACTGGTACAACAACAATATACGCTATAGCTCAATCGGGTAATTGTCTGACAGAGCTTCCTATTACGGTAACGGTAACTTCATCGCTGTACGCGGGTGAGGATAATCAAGGACAAGGATGTGAAAACAGTGGGGCCTACGATTTAAATAATTTAGTAACTCCTAATTCAAATTCAGGTGTTTTCATGCCAATTGGATCTATACCATACTTCGATCCAGTAACAAATATTTTTGATACGGATGCTTCCCCGGCAGGAATTTATAATTTTGAATATGTAGTAGCTGGAGAAGGTGCATGTTTAGCTGATATGGCTACATTGGAGCTAGAAATAATAGACCAAACCAGTGCCGGAGCGGATAACTTCAGAGAAATCTGCGAGGGAATATCAGGTCCCGTGACTATGGGGCAATTCCTAAATGGAGCGACAAGTAGCAATGGAAATTGGCGCCAATTAACGGGTCCACCGATCGATGTTTCTGACCCAAATAATGTTGACTTTTCATTGATCCCAGCTGACACTTTGATTTTTCAATATGTAATAAACGAACCAGCAGAATGTGATGCAGATACATCTATCATAACCATTGATGTTACCCCTGCTCCAGTTTTAGATGGAACACAATCTAGATGCTCGGATGATTTGAATTCATATACCTTTGCTTTTTGGACAGAGTACACAAATGTTACGGTGGATTTTGGAACAATTATGCAAGTAGGTGATGAGTTGCAAGTTCAAAATATACCAATTACACAAGCTATTAATATCACGCTAGTAAACGAGAAAAACTGTAGTAATACAATTCATGTAAACCCACCAGAGTGTGATTGTGCATTTGTGCCATTACCACTTTCTATAAACTCAGTGTCCGTATGTATAGGACAGCCTGTACCTGCTTTGAATGTATCTTTACCTTTAGGAGTAGGTGCAAACTGGTATGATGAGCCAGTCGATGGTGAATTGCTTTTCGCGAATGGAACTGCATATAACCCATCTTTAACTGCAGTGGGGAATTACACTTATTTTGTGGAAGTATATTCACTTGCGGATAATTCATGTATCAATGAAAGTAGAATTCCTGTATATCTTGATATTTTTGATTATCCTCCTGCCTTTCCAATTGATGCATTTGGATGCAAATCTGATAATATTGTAATCTTCGATTTTGACGATGTTTCGAATACCTTGGACCCTACAGGAACAACACAATATGAGTTTTATCTCTCTGAATCTGATGCGATGAATAATCTCAATCCGTTGCCAGAAGAATTTGAAGTAGATGAGTCCAATTTGAGTGGCTTGTTTGCAACGATAGAATATGGCGGTGGCTGTCAGACAGTTGTTCCAGTAGAGCTACAAATAAGTCCAAATCCTAACGTTACATTTGGTACAGATGATATTTCGTGCGAAGATGTAACTGGGGGTGTATTTGTGATCAACAATGATCAAACACAGGATGTTTCATTTAGTTATAATTACCAAGATTTCACATCAGAACTAGAGATAGTTGGACTTTTTGGTGGAAATGCCTATTTACAAGCACAGAATGAATTTGGTTGCATCGTTGATGAATGGGTTGCAGTCCAGGTGCAAACTGGATTTACAATTGTATCTCAATCAAATGAGTGTGATGGAAATGGTACTCCTTCTGATGCCACCGATGATTTTCAAGTTTGGAGTTTTCTTTTGGAGTCAACAACTGGCTCTACTGAATTTGAAATAACAAATAGCACAACGGGTGCATCGTATGGAATTCATCAATTTGGTCAGATAGCTGAAGTTCAAATACCTGTCGATGGAAGTTGGTACATACTTGAGTTTATTGACCAATTAGATCCTCTGTGTTCTGAAAATGTAACTTTAGGAAGTTTAGAAACCTGTTCCACTCAATGTGGAATTACAAATATTGATATATTGGATATTAGGTGTGATGATAATTTGACACCGGAAAATCCTTTCGATGATAAATTTTATTTGGACGTAGATGTCTTTTCAGTTAATGCTTCCAATAGTTGGATTCTTGATGGTCCTCTTCAATTTGCTGGTACTTATATTGATGTACAGACAGTTGGGCCATTTGATATCGTAGATCACTCTGGTGTATTAATTTTTCAAGATAATTTAAGCAGTGATTGCTTTTATGAATTGACTTTTGATGTACCTGAAGCTTGTTCAAATGCTTGCGACGTTGGACTCGTAGAGTTTACTCCAACCGCCTGTGATGATGCATTTACGGGGCCTATATCGGGGGATGATATTTACAATGTGGCCTTCATTTTCGAGAATATTAATATAGGAAAAACGGAGTATTTTATTGAATTAGAAGGTGATACTTTGGGGCCATTTATCTATGATGAATTGGTGGAAATACAAGGGATTGTTGCTCCTACAAATGACTTAACCATTATAGTTTTTGATGGTGAAAATCAAATTTGTTTTGATGACTTTACGGTAGCTTTGACGCCTTGTTCGGAGTGTGTAGAATCAACTACAATCCTTACTGAAACATTGAATTTGAATTGTGATTCAGACCCTGAAATACCAGAATTAGAATTAAGTTTAAGTGGTCAAGCGGAGTGGTTTGATCTCTCCAATAATACTTCTATTTCAACAGAGCTAACGCCCGGTATTGACCAACTTGGAGTATTTGAAGTTGTGATTAATCATGACAATCTTTGTGTGTCATCTGATACTTTGGAAGTCATTCAAGAAAACATAATCCCAGAGGCTGAAGCAGGCCTAGAGCTAATTGTAAATTGCTTTGATACCATTGTGACTTTGCAAGGGACGACAACTCACCCGTCGGACATATTGTACGAATGGTACGATTCAAATAATGTACTAGTTTCGTCAAATGATACTGGTGATTATTCTACAAGTCAGGAGGGCGTATATTATCTAAGCGTTACTGATACTTTACGTAAATGTGTTTCAGATTTTTCTGAAGTCGAGATTATTCGTAATGATGTAGTTCCAGATTTTAGTGTTGATATTTTTCCTAGTGACACCTTGACTTGTTATAGTGAAGAAATTGAGATAAATTCAATAGAGGATATAAGTGGACATGATATTTCTTGGATAGTTGACAACAATGAAATTGATCAAGATTCTTTGATTGTCGATGCCATTGGACTTTATTCAATGGAGGTGATGGATCTCAATAATGGTTGTGTGCAATCTGTGGATTTTGAGATATATAAAAATGCAGATTATCCATTGATTGATATTGCTTTTCCGGATACATTGAATTGTATAAATGAAATGATACAAATCGATGGGAGTTTATCCTCTATTGAGCCTAGTATTACTAATCAATGGTACTCAGAAAATTTTGTAAACATGTCTGGCGAAGAAGATTTGACCATTGAAGTTGATAGAGGAGGCACCTATTATCTTGAATTATCGAATAGTTTAAACGGATGTGTAGAAGTTGATTCAATAGTTATAATTCAGGATCAAGCTGTGCCAGTTATTGAGGCTGGTCTTGATGATTATATTAAATGTTTTGAAGATGATTACCAGTTAAATGGAGAAATGATTGTTGGTCTTCAGGACTATTCTGTAAGCTGGGAAAGTTTGGAATCTAATAATTTATCAGATACTGGAATTTTGAATCCGATAGTAAGAGACACTGGCACATACTATCTTGAGGTTATAAATAATATTAATTACTGTGTTTCAAGAGATACCATTCAGTTGGTTGAAGATCCTTATCTAATTAACTCAATTGATGTTTTCTCTGACGATCCTTTATGTTTTCTTGATGAAAACGGAATCATCATTGTTCAAGATGTTGAAACCATAGGTACAAATGTTCAGTATTATTTTAATGGACAATTGTCACCAGATGAAAATATGTTAGATGGTCAAGTAGGCGGTGAATTTGAAATAGAAGTTATAAATGAAGAAGGATGTAGCTATGATACATTAATCACCTTAATTGATCCCTATGTCTTGACCTTGGACTTAAATACGGAATTAGAAGAAACCATAAATTTAGGAGACTCACTAGATATCATAGCGACCACAAATATTCTTTCTGAAAATATTGCTAGCGTCGACTGGACAAATGCTGAATCTCATACCAATCCTAATGAATTAACGACTAGTATACATCCATATTCTAAAACGACTTATGAGATCTTAGTCACAGATGATAATGGCTGTGTGATTTCAAACTCACTGACAGTTTTTGTAACGGAGGAAGTCTACCTTTATTTTCCGAATATCTTTAGCTTAAGTGCAGATAGCGAGAATGCAGAATTCATGATTCTTGGTGATCGTCAAGTAGAGGCAATTACTTTATTTGAGATTTATGATAGATGGGGCAATAAGGTATTCCATGCTGAAAACTTTAGACCTGGTGAACCAGGATCTGGATGGGATGGAAGATATCAAGGTGCTGAGGCGGCTTCAGGCGTTTACATCTATAGGGTAGAGGCCACTTTAAAGAATGGTAAACAAAAATTCTATGTCGGCGATGTTACGCTCGTCAAATAGTCAAACTCATTTTATCTGCATTTCTCGTACTTTTGTCGATTAAAAATTTCTTAATTTTTCGTTTTTAATTTCTTCTTCAAGTTTCTGTATTAAATTTGTATAAATTCGAATTGTGATACGAAACTTAATAATGGCTGTCTTTGTGCTAGGAGGATTCGGTTTTATCCTGTTTCAGATTTACCAGTTCTTTTTTAGTATTGGGGGTTCGCGCTCACGAATTGCAAAAGATAAACGAGAGCTTAAAGAGCTCGCACAGGAATTGTCCGATAATCTTGTGCCTATTACCAAGGATGAGCTAAGTTTACTATCATCAAAACTGCAGTCTTCTCGAGTAACCAAAGGAATGTATTACACAGAAAAGGGCTTGTTGTCCTCTGTCTATGAAGAGCCTATGATCAGTTATGGTTATAGAAATTATGGAAGAGGAAAGTCGGTTTTAGTGGCTAATACTGCTGAAGGTAATTTTGAATTTGAAGAAAGAAGCAGTGGGGTAGTCCTTAAAATCAATGGCTTTGTGCAAGGAACCATTTTGGATACTGGGGTATTGACAGATGCTCAAGGCAAAAAGATTGCAGACATCAACTTTAAACCTAATTCAGAGTATAGAGATATTAAAATTCGAGAAAGAAAGGTTGCGGAGTTGTTGGATCCAGAGAATGAAGCCATCACCGAAAATACACGAGCATTTTTAGAATTAAAAGACTTAGATGAGCAAGAGCAAAATATTCTGCTTGGCTTAACCATTTACGATACATTAATTAGAGAATAAAAATTTATAAAAATGAAAGAATTAATACTTACGCTATCCTTCATGGGATTATTTTTAAGCACAAGCTTTGCTCAGTTTGATCAAGAGCCAGAAATCAAAAAAGATGAAACAACAATCGAAGAATCTGTAGATAGAGCAATCATCAAGATTGAAAAATTTGTCATGTCTATAGACATTGAGCAGATCTTTGAAGAAGACCTTCCTAGAATTATTGAAGATATCACGCCGTCTCAAGAAACTGTAGATGAAATAGAAAACGGCTTGCGTAATGGCGTAGAAAGAATTAAGAAGTTTGATTCAAGTAAGTTAGATGATTTGGTTGAAGACATCGAGGAAGGGGTAGAGGGCGTTATTGAAGAGATAGAGGATGTTGTGTGTAAAAGAAAGACTCAAAAGATCTAACGAAAACCACTAGATATTCTAATGTTAAGGTCATATTGAAAAAATATGACCTTTTTATTTTTATAAAGTACTGATTATTAATATTTTATGAATTCATAAAAAGTATATTTATTACTATTTTTAAAAAAAAATCAATCTCATATTAGTTAATTTGATAATATGATTATATTTGTGTCAAAGTAAGAAGTAATACCCCTTACGCAACAACTTATTAACCTACTTATAGTCGTTTACCCAAACGCAGTACTAATCAATGTATACCCTTACATGCATACCTAGCATTCTGACAAATTCAGAATAAATCCAAATGCAGTTCCCCAACTGCCGATTACTATTTAATTGTTTATTAGGCACACCTAATAGGTGTTCGATCATATTGTTCCCTCAAGCCGATTGAACCACCAACTACAGTATTGATTTAGAATCATACACAACCCTCATGTATTGTCACGATGCAGTTTGGCTGTGATTTCTACGTTAGTTAGAATCACTTTCATCTTGAATTTTTTGATTTGATACAAGAAAGGTTGTGAAACGATTTATGTATTCAAATTGAGAAAATTTACAAAATGAGGGAACTACACATCTCTAAGTTTAATCTGGCCCAAACATTAAAGGCATTTTTATTTTTTGCATTCATGTTTGGAATTAGTCATTCGGCGATCGCCCAATGTCCTACCATACAAATTGTCGACTTAAGAGGAACCCCAGGGTTTCCGCAGACTGATGATCTAAATGTGTGCGGTAATCCAGATACATTATCATTATTAATGTTTACCGATGCCCCTGGCCAAGTCAAGGGTTTTGAGTTTACTGTCAATATGGTATCAGGTATGCGATATGCCGGATTTGAAGAAGCACATTATGGTGGTTGCACCAGTTTGACAAATTCAGATCCAGATATAAACAGTCCATCCTTCATTGGAGGTGGGATTACTTGTGGTGATATTTTTGTTGCAAATATTGGTGTAACAGCAGATTGTACTGTGGACTTAGCTCTAAACGATTATTTGATTGAGGTAGAATATAGTTATATATATTTTCCTCCAACGGGAGGATCCATAAAATGTAAAGATTCACAGATACTTGATAATGACTTCAATGGAGCGATAAAGGAGTCGGTATTGAATATGGCCAATCCATCTCCAATTGATGTAACCGTTACCTCTTTAGGAACTCCAGCTTGCCAAACTTTCAACATTTCCCAAGATGGCCTTCAAGCTTATTTAAGTGAATTCAAATTTGCAGTTTGTGGAGTTGATATAAGTGACGCTAGTCCAATTAGTATGACTACGATGACTGCTAATGGCATTGATTTATTAGCAAACGCTGTGTACAATCCCATAGATACCTCAATGACTGCCTGCATAGACGATAGCTTTTTTGCAGCAAATAGCTCAACCAATCCAAATGGAACTCCTGAGCAGTTTGATACAGATGAAAAAGTAAGATTTGAGGTATGTTATGAAGTAGCGAATTGTCCAGCAGGGGCGGATATCCCATTTAGTTACAAAGCATGGTATGGCTGTTTTGATGAAGTTTGTCAAATTACTGGTAAAAGTTCATTCTTGAAAGTGAGACCGACAGGCTCATTATTGCCAACAATTGCGGCATCACTTGATAATGGAATTGAGATTTGTGGCGATGATGCGAAAGTGTCCGCGATGGTGACAAACCCTAATACCGATACAGACCAAAATGTATACACAGATATAAGTATAGGATTTCAAGCTTGTGGTATGGAAGCTTTGGACATCACTTCCGTGATGATCAATGGTGTAGATGTGTCGCCAACTTATATGCTTATTGGTGGTGATGTTGATATCGATTTAAGTATGAATACCGACCCAAGCATAGGATTAGTTGATTATGATGGAGATGGATTTTTTGATGATCTACCTGGCGGAGCTGCTCCTCTAGATATAATGGTAACTTTTGCCATAGCTTGTGGTATTGGTAATGATGGTGGTTGTCCAGAGATAAATTGTGATAATGTACAATTTTATGTAAAAGGAAAAACAAATTGTGGAAATGCATTCCAAGGTTTTCCTAGTACGGACGGTTTCGATTTACAATATGGGCAAGAAAGTTCTGGACACGTCGGTGAAGTAGGGTTCAATACTGCCGGTACAGTATTAGGTTATGACTTTGGAAAATACAGTGATGATACAGGTACAGTAGGGGCAGGTTCTAGCGAAGTAGAAGTTGAGTTCTGTTATGAATTTGCACAATCAAATATAGAAGATTGCCCAAGTGGTGGAGATACAAAGCTGGTTGCCTATTTTGGTGGACCTCAGTTTGTAGTAGAAGATTTAGAGGTAGTTCCAGGCTCAGTAATGATAGATGATGGATCTGGCTATGCAGCAGTGCCAGATGCAAATGTTGTTTGGACGCCAACAACTCCTGCCACAGCAACCTTAGAAATAAATCAGGGAAATAATAACCCGACTTTATGCTATAAGTACAGATTAAAATTGGATGAATGTTCTTGTGGTCCAGTCCAATATGTTGCTGTTGATCAGCAAATCGTTTCTGTATGCTCAGATTGTACACCAGATTGTACGATCGTTAAAGGCTGTGGTTCTACACTATTAAAAATGGATCCGGAATGTGCACCTTGTATTTGTATGGCAGAGTATCACTCAGTTAGTACAGAGCGAAAGAACCTGGGGTATGTAGATAAGGAAATGACAAGAAAGATAACAAGAGATGAGTTGTTAGCTTCCAATGCCATGGATCTAAATAGGTTTATGCCAGGTGACACACTAAGACATCAAGGATATTGGGAGTTAATAGATGAAGATATGTTGTTTATGGATCCGATGAGATGGGCATTTGCATTTTATGCGAGTACAATTGCTGGTGGTGCATTAAGTGGTGAAGTACAGGCAGCACTTCCATTGACATGGGAAGGAGGATCTATGGTTATGAATGAAATGAAGATAGAAAATCCAGATGGAAGTATACATATTGTTGATTTATCAACATTGGCAGCTTGTGCAACTGATCCGACGGCAGCAGTGCCTACATTTAATTCTCTAAATACTAACTTTGAGCCTTGGTACAGTTGGAATAAAAGTACTGGCAGTACTTTTGCTTGTTCTTACAGTGCATGGGAGGGTTATGATAATGATTATTATCAAATTGATATGTGGAATTTTGATAGGATGGAAGAAGTCAATTCTGTAAACCCATCAATTGCAGCAAGACATACTTGGGGGTCAGGAGATTGTGCAACAGAATTTATAGAAACTTACGAAATAGTAGTAGGTTCCAAAATCCATTTTGACTGGTGTGTGCCATTGGTTAAAAACCCACTAAGAGAAATGGCTAAAATAATAGGAGCAGCACCGCCAGAGCAAAACATAGCACGAATAGTTCCGTCATTCTTTGTTAACCACGCTGATGAAATTGCAGGCTCTGCAGCATATGGTATGGGTCCGAATAATAATGGTTGTTCTGAAATATCCACTTACCAAATCGATTGCCCAGGTGGACTTACTTCAGAAACTAATATTGTCTTGGATGCGTGTGGTGGATCTATAGAACATGAGTTTGTAGTTTCCGCATTTGCAGGTGATCCAGGTGATGAGTGGTTTACACATGAGTATAGACCATTGATCGAGTTACATGATTTAGAACTACCTATTTATGCACCTTTAGCCTATTGCGCTAATGCTATGGTAGAGCAGAATGGGTTAATGACACCAGTAGTTGTAGACTCTACTATCAATATGAATTGCAGTCCTGTTGCTGGTTATTCTGATGCACTTTGCTCTGTAGATTCAGGTTCAGAAGGTGCTATTGTAATTGATCTCTTTGATCAAGGAATTCTAGGACTAGGTATTGGTCTTGACAATTGTGATACGATACGGCTGAGCTACGATTATTGCACGGTTTGTCCAGCACCATTAAACGGTGTTTTAGATTATAAATTGAAAGCTGATTGGTGTTTCACGAGTGGACCACCAAATGATTGTCATATAAGTTCATCTAGATTCTATGGTAATGGTACTACGATTGCGGCTACACAAACACTGGTAGATGAAGCTGCTGCAGCTGGCTTTGCCGCAGTACACAACGGTAACTATTATAATCTATTTAATTTAGATACAATCTATTGTAAAGTAGATGAAGTACATGCCACTGTATTTGTCATGCCAGATCCTTTGCCTCCGGGTCAGATACCAGTATCTACAACTAACAATGGTAATGACCTAGTAGCTGCAGCCTCTGCTGGTACTAGTGTAGAGTCACAAGAAATAGAATTCTGTAATCCAGACGCAATGGATGCAACGGGATTCAGTACTTATGTCACTGTTCCTAATGCAGTGTCCTTTATGGGCGTATGTCTGGATGAAGCAGGAACGATGCCATTAACGACAACTTTAATATCTGACGATGGTCAGCTTAAGAAATATTTAGTAGATATGCCTGCGACCACATTAGCTCCTGGCGAATGTGTCGCGATGTATGTCAAAACAACTCTTCTATATTGTCCTACTCCAGGTTCATTACCTCCAGAAATTTGTGTAGGAGGATCATCAGGTTGCTCACCTGATGCTGTTAGAGCCGCTATAGGTTCTGGTGGTGGGGCATGTGCGTCGTCGGAAGTATGTTACGCATACATTTTCGGAGAAGCAGATTTACAAACGGAATGGTTCTCTATGCCAGAGAATCCTGCATTATGTGAGACATTCACTTTGCATGTAAGAACAAAAAATGTAAAAGACTTAGTTTTATTAAATCTTGATCCAAGCTTTACTTTGCCTTTTGGTTTAGCCATTGTTCCTAATTCATGGGAGGTTGCATTTCCGGGAGGATCAGTAGATATGACTGGTAATTTTGGAGCATGGACTGGTGTTCCTGATCCAGATGTTGTGAGTGGATTTAATTACGCTTGGTCAGATGATGCTTTATGGAATAGCGATATTGATATGAATGGCTTACCGGGAGTTTCATCAACTTTGGATAGTAATAAAGTAGCCTTTAGATTCCAGGTTACCACAAATTGTGATGAGTTCTTATCAGGTTCAAAGCCAAAGACTGAAACAATGGCTTCTGATCCTTGTAGTCCAGGAAACCTAACCTCAGGAAACGTAGAGTCACCTGCAATCATAATAGATGGTGCTGATCCTGCAGACTATGCACAAATTTTAGCAGTTGGCAGTCCATCAGAATTATACTGTGGAGGTTTAGATAATACTTTCGGCTTGACCGCATTAAATGTATCAGAAAATCCAACTACTGATAGTGTAGTTACATGTATAATCATTCCTGGTGATGTGATGACTTATACACCTGGAAGTATCAGATTTACCAATGGATTTGTACCAGATTATGTGACCGAAACAATGATAGGAAATGACCTTCAGGTTTGTGTACATTCTCCAATTTTGCCTCCAGGTGAAGCTTGGTCTTTGGAATTTGATGCAGCCATGAATGAAGATGCACCTTGTGGAGAAATAGAAATACCTACAGATATAAAAAGTGTAGTAGAGTCTGTGAGCTGTGTGCCGGGTCCACCGGATGAATGTGCTGTCTTTGTACAAAACAGTTTGAACCCAGTGATTTTAATTGATTTAAAACCACCTTTGGAAACGACTGGTATTAGAGTTAGCGCTGATTGTTCTTCAACCGAAGATCCAGTTCAAATATGTTATGAAATAGATCTTTCAAACCCGGGTCCACAATTTGATGGAAATATGAGGGTTGGAATTCATGACGATGTGACTGCAAATGGAACACTTGAATCTTTTGATACAGAATTAAATGGAGCTGATCACGCTATAAGTTTAGCATTCGGTGAAACAGTAACAATAATGATGTGTTTGGATGTTGATGCAATTCAATCTTGTCCAATCATTATCAAACAGACTTACGAGACAGATTGTGCTTGTGATTCTGAAGAAACACCATTCATGGACCTTAGTCCTTCTTGGTTTGCAGAATTACCAGAAGACTTAGTACTTTGTCCTGGTATGCCTTTGGAATTAATGACTTGCGGAGATTACGAATTAACTTTTGATCCAGCAGACGGAGCGACAATGACAGATGATGGAATGGGTAATGTTTCAATAGATATAAATGACGGATTTGGAGTAGGTACTCCTGTAGTTATGAATTTAACAGGAACTACTGGAGAGTGTGAGATAATGGATAACATTAGTCTTCATTCAATTGGAGATTGGGTTCCTGAAGATTTAATGGCAAACATTTGTGAAGACGATTGTGTTGATCTTGACTTATTGATACCTAGCGACCTTATCGATGGTGCAACTATAACCTGGACGCCTGAACTTGGATTAGATGATCCAACAAGTGATACTCCAGAAGTATGTGATTTGACTGCTAGTCAAACTTACGATGTAGAGATTAGCTTTGGACCAGGATGTTCTTTTAATATTGAATATAATGTATTCTATAGTGGAAACGGTTTTACAACAATAGAAGGAGAAGAGTTCTGCCTTTGTTATGAGGCAGGAACATTAACTTCTCCAGTAGGTTTTGCAAGTTACGAATGGTACTCAATCCAAAGTGGAGCTGAAATATTAGAAGCAATAACAACGACAAATACTTGGAATGGACCTACAGTTGCCGGTGAATATTTTGTAAAAGCAACTTTAGGCGGAGCGCTATGCCCTCATATATCCGAGTCAATTATGCTCGAAGGAAAAGAATGTGTTGATCTTGAATTGGATAAGACAATAGTCAATATTCCTAGTCCACTAGTATTAGGATCGCAGATCACTTACGAACTTACAGTATGTAATATTGAAGATGAAGATTTAGGATTAAAATTTGATGCAACGAATGTTGAAATTTCAGACGAATTGCCTGGAGCAGTAACATATGTGCAGCATACTCAGACATCAGGAAACTATAGTCCAACTACAAATCAATGGGACATTTCTACCTTAGCAAATGGAACATGTGAGACACTTTCAATCGATGTAACAATCGACCAAGTTGGAACAATAGAGAATACAGCTCAGATTTCTGGTTCTGATAATGAAGATATAGATAGTGAAGAAAATAACGATGACGGCGACCAATCAGAAGATGATGAAGATGCTGCCGTAATCGAACTTGAATGTGAGTCTATTACTGGTGAAATTTTCTACGACTTGGATGATAATGGTTGTGAAGATGCTGGCGAAAGCCTTGTAATGGAGCCAATTAATGTGAGTTTATACGAATGTGGCGATGTCCCAGGTACCGATGCACCTCAAGCAATTACAACAGTAACGGATGGTGATTATGAATTTGGTCCTGAAAGCACAGATCCAAGTGCAAATATCTGCTTATTACCAGATGTAACTTACTTTGTTGTATTTGATATTCCGAACAGTGATGGAGAAGCACTTGAAGATTATACTTTCTCAAGTGGTAGTGCAGACATGGCTTGTAATATGGCAGGTGAGTCTGATGATGTAGATCCAGCAACAGGTCAATCAGCATGTCATAATCCAATGGATGGTGATGCAGATGACGGGGATCAAGATAATAATATAGATGTAGGAATAACTCCTCCATGCTATGATATGGCAGGAGAGATATTCTATGATAATAATGATGATGGTTGCCAAGATGCTGATGAGCCTTTGGTAATGGAAGATATTGAAGTTTCATTATACGAATGTGGTGATGTACCAGGTGTAGATCAACCACTTGCTGCAACAACAGTTTCAGATGGTATGTATGAATTTGGACCTGATAGTGATGATCCAGGTGCAGATTTTTGTTTAGAAAATGATACAGAATACTTTGTTGTATTTGATATACCTAATGCAGCAGGTGAAGCTTTAGAAGATTTTGAATTTTCAAATGGAGAAGCATCAGGAGCTTGTGCAGTTGCAGGAGAATCTGATAATGTTGATCCAATGACAGGAGCATCTGGATGTTATGATCCAGATGATGATGACGGTAGTGATGGCGATGATGATCAAAACGTTGATGCGGGAATTACACCACCTTGTCATGAAATCGCTGGAGAAATCTTCTACGATATGAACGACAATGGTTGTCAAGATGGTGGAGAAACATTGGTTATGGAGCCAATTACAGTTTCACTTTTTGAATGTGGAGATGATCCGGCAACCGCTACGCCGGTTGGAAGTACAACGGTTACAGATGGCGATTATATGTTTGGAGAAGATAGTGATGATACAGGTGCAGATGTTTGCCTTGAGTCAGATACAGAATACTTTGTGGTGTTTGATATTCCAAATGGTGTAGGAGAAACTTTAGATGGCTATGAATTTTCTAGTATGGATGCCTCACCTGCTTGTGAAGCAGGAGGTCAGTCTGATGATGTAGATCCAGCAACTGGTGCAACAGGATGTGCTAATCCTGATAATGATGATCCAGGAGATGGCAATGCAGATGAAAATATGGATGCAGGAATTATTCCTCCATGTCACCAATTGGCAGGAGAGATATTCTACGATGGAAATGGAGATGGATGTCAGGATATGGGTGAAGGATTAGTAATGGAAAACATAGAAGTAACATTATATGAATGTGGTGATGATCCAGCAGTAGATAGTCCAATTGCAAGTACTACTGTCGCTGATGGTATGTATGAGTTTGGAGAAGATAGTGATGATCCAGGAGCAGATGTTTGTCTTGATGCTGGAACAGAGTACTTTGTGGTATTTGATATTCCAAATGCTTCAGGCGAGGCTTTAGATGGATATGAATTTACAGAAGGAATGGCTAGCGGTGCATGTCAAATTGACGGTCAGTCAGATGATGTGAATCCTTCAAATGGTCAATCAGGATGTTTTGATCCAGATAATTCTGACGGTGGAGATGGTGATTCTGATCAAAATGTTGATGCAGGTATTACACCTCCTTGTGAGCAAATCTCAGGAGAAATATTCTACGATAATAATAACAATGGTTGTGAAGATCCAGGAGAAACTCTAGTGATGGAAGCAATCAATGTAACACTATTTGAATGTGGTGATGATCCGGCAACGGCTACTCCAACTGCAAGTACAACTGTTTCTGATGGTATGTACACCTTTGGTGAAAATAGTGACGATGCAGGTGCAGACATTTGCCTTGAGCCAGGTACTTCATACTTTGTAGTATTTGATATTCCAAATGCAATTGGAGAAGCTCTTGAAGAGCACGAGTTTTCAACTGGAGCAGCAGACCCAGCTTGTGAAACAGCAGGAGAATCGAGTGATGTTGATCCTGCAACAGGTGAAACGGATTGTGTAGATCCTTCAAATGATGATGGTGGAGATGGAGATGACGATGAAAATCTTGATGTTGGAATTGTTCCACCTTGTGAAAATATCGCAGGTGAAATATTCTATGATGGTAACGACAATGGATGCCAAGATATGGGCGAGATGCTTGTTGATCTTCCAGTAGAAGTTAGTCTTTACGAATGTGGAGATATTCCAGGAGTAGATCAGCCAGTAGCAAGTACAACTGTTACTGATGGTATGTATGAATTTAGTGATGATAGTATGGATCCAGGGGCAGAAATTTGTCTTGAAGCTGGAACGGAATACTTTGTTGCATTCGATCTACCAAACGGTCCTGGAGAAGCTCTAGAGGATTATGAATTTTCTAGTATGAATGCTAGTGGAGCTTGTGCAGCATCAGGCCAATCTGATAATGTAGATCCTACAGATGGAACTTCAAGTTGTGTCGATCCAAACGATGATGACGGTGGAGACGGCGACGATGATAACAATATAGATGCAGGAATCGTACCTCCATGTGAGCAACTTGGTGGAGAAATATTCTATGATGGAAACGAAAATGGATGTCAAGATTCTGGTGAAATGTTAGTAATGGAATCTGTTTCTGTAACATTGTATGAATGTGGTGATACACCAGGTTCAGATGCTCCAGTTGCAAGTACGACTGTAACTGATGGTATGTATACCTTCGGAGAAAATAGCGATGACCCAGGAGCAGATGTTTGCCTTGAGGCAGGAACAGAATACTTTGTTGTATTTGATATCCCTAATGGAATTGGAGAAGATTTAGAAGAATATGAATTTACATCAGGAATGGCATCTGCAGGCTGTGCAGCTAGTGGAGGTTCTGACGATGTAGACTCGACAACAGGAGAATCAGCATGTTTCGATCCAGATAATGATGATGGAAGTGATGGCGACTCTGATGAAAATATAGATGCAGGAATCGTACCACCATGTGAGCAAATATCAGGAGAAATATTCTATGATATAAACGATGATGGTTGTGAAGATATAGGCGAACCATTGGTAATGGAAGCAATCAATGTATTGTTGTATGAGTGTGGTGATGATCCTTTAGCGGATTCACCAGTAGCATCCACAACAGTATCAGATGGTGATTATACATTTGGAGAAAATAGTATGGATCCAGGTGCTGACATTTGCCTTGAGGCAGGAACAGAATACTTCGTTGTATTTGATATTCCAAATGGCCCAGGTGAAGCACTTGCAGATCATGAATTCTCATCTGGAACAACCAATACTTCTTGTACTGCAAGTGGAGAGTCTGATGATGTTAATCCTAGTACAGGAGCTTCAGGTTGTATTGACCCAGATAATGATGACGCAGGCGATGGAGATAGCGATGAAAATGTAGATGCAGGAATAGTCCCTCCATGTTATGAAATAGCAGGAGAAATATTCTACGATGAAAATGACAACGGATGTGAAGATGCTGGAGAGACTTTAGTGATGGAGCCTATCACAATTTCACTTTATGAGTGTGGTGATATTCCAGGTGTCGATCCACCAACTGCCGTAACAATGGTATTGGATGGTGATTATGAGTTTGGTGAATTAAGTGATGATCCAGGTGCTGATGTTTGTTTGATGCCAGCTGTTGAATACTTTGTTGTCTTTAGCTTACCAAATGCTTCGGGAGAAGCTCTAGAAGATCATACTTTCTCTTCAGGAATGGCAAGTGGGGCTTGTATGGGAGCAGGAGAGTCAAGCGATGTTAATCCAACTGACGGATCAACAGGATGTGTAAATCCTGCCGATGATGATGGAGATGACGGAGACGATGATCAAAACTTGGATGCAGGTATTGTACCACCATGTGAAACTTTAGGTGGTGAGATATTCCTCGATTTAGATAACAATGGTTGCCAAGATGCTGGAGAGCCACTTGTAAATGACGCTGTTGAAGTTTCACTTTACGAATGTGGTGATATGCCAGGTGTAGATCAGCCTCTAGCAAGCACAACTGTCAACGACGGTATGTATGAGTTTGGTGAAAATAGTGACGATCCAGGTGCAGATATTTGCCTTGAGGCAGGAACAGAATACTTTGTAGTATTTGATATTCCTAATGCACCAGGTGAAGCTTTAGAAGATCATGAGTTTTCATCCAATGAAGCTTCAGGTGCATGTGCACTTTCGGGACAATCAGATAATGTTGATCCTACCACAGGAGCATCAGCTTGTCATGATCCAGATGATAATGATGACGACGATGGCGATGATGACGAAAATATAGATGCAGGTATTGCTCCACCATGTGAAAGCGTAGCTGGAGAGATATTCTACGATAATAATGGAAATGGATGTCAGGATGGTTCAGAAAATCTTGTGATGGAATCTATTGGAGTAAGCCTATACGAATGTGGTGATGATCCAAGTACAGATGCTCCAGTTGCAAGCACATCTGTGTCAAATGGAGAATATGAATTTGGAATGGGTAGTGATGATCCAGGGGCAGATATTTGTCTTGATGCAACTACTGAATACTTTGTTGTATTTGATATACCAATGGGCGCTGGAGAAGTACTTGATGGATTCGAAATTACAACAGGAACTGCATCACCTGCATGTGAAGCATCCGGTCAATCAAATGATATAGATCCTACAACAGGAATGTCAGATTGTTATGATCCAAATGATGATGATGGAGGAGATGGATCAAGTGATGAAAACATAGATGCAGGTATTACTGCTCCATGTGAAAGCATGGCAGGAGAGATATTCTATGATGATAATAACAACGGTTGTCAAGATCCAAATGAAACTTTAGTAAATGACCAAGATATTGAAGTTGTACTTTACCAATGTGGAGATACTCCAGGTTTAGATCAGCCAGCAGCATTTACAACTGTTTCTGATGGTATGTATGAATTTGGTATCGGTAGTGATGATCCAGGAGCAGACATTTGTTTGCAGGCTGGTGATGAGTACTATGTTTCTTTCCATATTCCAAATGGTCCAGGAGAGCCTTTAGAAGATTACTATTTCTCAGAAAATACTGCAGCTCCTAGTTGCCTATTCTCAGGAGAAGGTGATAACATAGATCCAAGTACAGGAACTTCAAGTTGCCATGATCCATCTAATACAGATGATGATGACGGTGATGCAGATGAAAATATTGATGCAGGTATTGTTCACCCTTGTGAGGAAATAGCTGGAGAAATATTCTACGATGATAACAACGATGGCTGCCAAGATTCAGGTGAATCACTAGTAATGGAAGCAGTTGACGTAACTTTATATGAATGTGGTGCGACACCAGGAGTTGATACTCCAGTAGCAAGCACTACAACAACTAATGGTGAATATCAATTTGGAGATTACAGTGTAGACTCAACAGATGATCCTTGCTTGAATCCAAGATTAGAATACTTTGTTGTATTTGATTTTGATAACAGTGCAGGAGCAGATCTAGATAGTTATTATTTCTCAGATGGTGATGGCGCCTCATGTGCTGGAACTGGAGATATTGATGATACAGATCCATATACTGGTGAGTCAGCATGTGTAGGTCCAGATAATGATGATGACGATATGAATGTAGATGCTGGTATTACACCTTGTGAAGAACTAAGCGGTGAAGTATTCTACGATTGGAATGCGGATGGTTGTCAAGATGATGCAACCGAATCTGGAGTACCAGGAGTAGATGTTTACATCTTTGAGTGCGGAGAGACTGATACGTCTCCAGCAAACGCTTTAGGTTCAACTACAACAGATGCTGATGGTGAGTATACTTTCGGTCCAGAAGAATCTGGGACTGCTGAGGTGTGTCTTCACCCAGATACGGAATACTTTGTATCATTCGATTTACCAAATGCTGCAGGAGAAGCGCTTGAAGATTTCCACTTTACTGATGGAGCAAGCGATGAGTGTGCAGGTGACCCAACCTCAGATGACGTTGATCCAGAAACAGGATTGTCAGATTGTTATGATCCAAGTGATGATGACGGTGACGGTGACGGAGATGTCAATGCTGGAATCACACCATGTGAAACTATTGGTGGTTCAGTATTCTACGATATGAACGGAGATGGTTGTCAAGATGGACCAGGTGAAGGTCCAGTAGAAGGAATGGAAGTTTCAATCTACTCATGCAATGAAGATAATCCAGGTCCAGGCAATGCTTTGGCAACAGATACGACCAATGCGGATGGAGATTATATGTTTGGTCCAGAAGAAGAGGATGGTGGACACATTTGTCTACACCCAGATAGTTCTTACTTCGTTGTATTCAATGTACCTAACGCAACAGGAGAAGCATTTGATGACTTTAGTTTGACTGAAGGAGATGGTGCTGCTTGTGCAGGAGGAGATAATGCAAATGATGCAGATCCAGTAACAGGTCAATCTGATTGTTATGATCCGAGTGATGATGATGCAGGAGATGGTGATGATGACGAAAGTGTAAATGCAGGTATCCAACCATGCGAAGAGTTAGCGGGTGAAGTATATTTTGATTGGAATCAGAATGGATGCCAGGATGGACCTAATGAAACAGGAGTTGAAGGAATAAATGTATATATCTATGAGTGTGGTGAGTCAAATCCTACACCAGGAAATGCACTAGCATCTAGTACAACAAATGCTGATGGTGATTATACTTTCGGTCCAGGAGAAGATGGAGACGCAGATATTTGCCTACAGGCAGATACAGAATACTTTGTATTATTTGATATTCCAAATGGTCCAGGAGAAGCATATGAAGGTTTCAACTTTACAGAAGGTGACTCTGCTGAATGTGCAGGAGATAATTCTGCTGATGATGTTGATCCATTGACTGGAATGTCTGATTGTTACGATCCGACAGGAGATGACGATGATGGTGATGTTGATGCTGGAATCGAGGGTTGTCTTGATATGGGTGGTACAGTATATTATGACCTTGACGGAGATGGATGTCAAGATGATGCGACAGAGGGTGGTGCTGCATTTGTAACAGCATTCCTTTATAACTGTGATGAAACAAATCCAACTCCAGAAAATGCACTAGCAAAAGATGTTACCAATTTAAATGGAGAATATGGATTTGGGCCATCTGAGCCAGGTCAATCGAATTACTGTCTCAATATGGATAGTACCTACTATGTTGTGTTTGATATTCCAAATGCACCAGGTCAAAATCTAGAAGGTTACAACTTTACAGAAGGTGATGGTAGCGCTTGCGCAAATGACGATTCTGCAGATGATGTAGATTCTGCAACAGGACAGTCAGATTGTTATGATCCTATGGATGGTGGTGATGGAGACAATGATGTAGATGCTGGAATTGCAATCTATGACCTTGCTCTGACAAAAGTCATCAAGCCTACAGAGCCAGTACAGGTTGGAGATGAAATTTGCTTTACAATTGAAGTATTTAACCAAGGTACTTTGCCAGCATACAATGTACTGGTCAATGATTATATACCAAGCGGTTTATTGCTCAGCGCAAATGACGGAAATGGTTGGACAAGCTTAAGTCCTGCACATGCAGTAGCAACTTTAGCAGGTCCGATTATGCCAATGACTTCAGAAACAATCGATATTGTAATGACGGTTCAGGAAGGAGCGACAGTTGCATCTATGACGAATGTTGCTGAAATTGGATCATTTGAAGATGTAAATGGAAATGACGTTACAAGTCTGGATGTAGATTCAGATGGTGATAGCGATCCAGACAATGATGGAGATATGACTGACAACGATATCAACGGTACAGACGGTGATGAGGATGACTCGGATCCAGCTTGGCCACCAGTATTTGACTTGTCATTAATTAAGTATACAGATTACACAGGCCCAGTAGTTCCAGGTAATGTAATTACTTTCAAGATTGAAGTATGCAACCAAGGAAATATTGCAGCTCAGAACATTTTAATCTATGACTATCCTAGTGCAGGTTTAGAGCTTTCAAGTTCTGATACGAATGGATGGACAACAGATGCTAGCGGTCAGATTTCAATGACTTACACAGCTGTTCTCGCTCCAGGCAAATGTGAAATTGTAGAAATTGATATGGAAGTTGTTCCAGGAGCAACTTCTGGAAACGTCAATAATGTTGCAGAGATAGGTGGTTCTCAAGATGAAGATGGTAATGATATGTCAGATAATGATATTGATTCTCAGTCAGATAGTGATGACAGTAACGATTTGGTGATGATGGATGATGATCACAACAGTACCAATGGTGATGAAGATGATCACGATCTAGAAGGATTGGAGGTATTCGATTTAGCATTGAGAAAAATATTACTACAACCTGGTCCTTACCAGTTAAATGATGTTGTAAGATTTGATATCGAGATTTGTAATCAAGGTGATATTACAGCTGCAAATGTGTTGGTTTCAGATTACATACCTGCAGGCCTCAGTTTTGTAAATGCTCCGGCAAACTCACAATGGACTGAAGTTAGTAGCTCATTGGCAACGACGACCTATGGACCAAACATCCAGCCAGATGAGTGTGTCACTGTACCGCTTTTCTTAGAGCTGATAAGTGTTGATCCAATGTCATTGGTCAATATGGCTGAGATAAGTGGTTCTACAGATGATGCGGGAATGGATACAACAAATTCAGATGTTGATTCACAAGCTGATGGTAGTAATGGAAACGATAATGGTAACGATCTTTACTCTGACAATAATGACATTACTGATGAGAACTCATTCTTGGGTGGTGATGAAGATGATCATGATCAGGCATGGGTATTGGTTTGTTCAGAACTTGCTTGCCAAGGAAACTTAAATGTGAGTCTTGACGAATTCTGCTCAGTAATGGTAACTGCTGAAATGATATTAAGTCCAGCATTGTATCCATCAGATATGTATGAAGTAGAAATTACAGATGAATACGGAAATATGGTTGATAACATGTTCGATGCTTCTGATATCGGAAAGACATTTGACGTAAGTGTAATCTTACCATTGTGTAATAATAATTCATGTTGGGGATCAATGACAGTTGAGGATAAGTTTGCTCCTGTCTTAGATTGTAATCCAGGTCCATTCTATGTGCCATGTAGTGGAGTGAATCAGATACCTGAACCAACAGCAACTGAAAACTGTAGTGATCATACTATAATCTTAATTGATGAGGTAGAAGAAGTTTACCAGTGCGAAGGATTTACAGGAAAGATAACAAGAACATATGTTGGAGTTGATGGTGCTGGTAATCAGTCTGCAGTTCCATGTGTTCAAGAAATATTTATCACTAGACCAGATCTTAGTAACATCACTGCACCTCCAACTGCAACGTATAGTTGTAATGAAGATTTTGTGGCTGATGAGAATGGATTCCCTGCACCTTGGATTTCTCCAATGACAGGTTCTGGTTCAGGTGTGCCGATCTTATGTGTTGAAGAGGTTTGTGGCTTGACTGTCACTGCAATGGATGCTTTCGGTGATGGATGGAATGGAGCTGAATTGGATGTTATTATCGGAGGAACATTTGCTGAAACAATAACATTGGATGCAGGTGAATCATTTGCAAAGAGCTTCCCAGTTTCAGAAGGAACAACGGTTGACTTTGTGTGGACGGACCTAGGTACATTCCCTGGAGAAATTGGATTTACAGTAAGAGATTCATATGGTGATGATATTGCAGTTCTTGGACCAGGTGGTCAAACTTTAGGTACTGCATTTAGTTATGTTCAAGATTGTCCTGGTGATGGAATTGATACAGGAGTTTCATGTATGACAGGTTCTGGAACACCGATGAATGGTGTTTATCTGATACCTGGACCTCAAGCTCAAGTGTGTAACACATTTGTAACTTATGAAGATACACCGCTTCCACAGATTGGATGTACTCAGAAAATCATGAGAAGATTTGAAGTGAGAGAATGGTGGTGTGGTGGAGAACTTACATGGGCTGGTACTCAGTTCATTGAAATTACTGATGACGAAGGACCTGTAGTGACGTGTCCAGCGAACATAACTATAACAACTGATCAGGGCTGTAATGCAGACGTGATCTTGCCAGCAATCAATCCAGTTGATGGATGTGGAGCTGAAACAAATGTCAATGTAGAGGTAGAAGGTAAAGGTGAATTCACCGATCCTGATTATTTCCCAGGAGCATTCTTAGAATCAAATGGTGGTGCAGTCACATTACCAGTAGGGCAGAATATTGTAACATACATTGCTTATGATGCTTGTTATAATAGTAGCACTTGCTCTATGGTTGTTACTGTACAAGACAATACTCAACCAGTTGCAATTTGTGAATCAAATACTGTAGTCTCATTGCCAACAAATGGAAACGTTGAGGTGTGGGCGCAAACATTTGATGATGGTTCATTTGATGAGTGTGGACTTGCTACCTATGAAGTAACAAGGATGGCAACTACTTGTGATCCTACAGACGTTACGATTTGGGATGATTCTGTCAGCTTCTGCTGTGATGATGTTGGTACAGAAGTAATGGTAGCATTGCGAGTAACTGACAAGAGTGGAAACAGTAATATATGTATGGCGACCGTAACAGTCCAGGACAAAACAGTTCCTAGCATTACTTGTCCGATAGATATGACGATAACATGTGTAGAACCATATGACTTAGATAACTTAACGCCTTTCTTTGGAGGACCTGAAGTTATTGATAACTGTATGGTAGAGGACTTTGTAGAAGAGGTTACAACTGATATAACTTCTTGTGGAACAGGAACAATCACAAGAGACTTCACAATAGAAGATGTCAATGGAGTAGTGGTTGCATCATGTCAGCAAGTAATTACAATATTGATTGATGATCCGATGGTTGAGTCAGATATTATTTGGCCAGCAGATGAGGAACTATTCGATGTTTGTGATCTTGCCGGAACACATCCAGATATACTTGGATATCCGATTATAACAGAAGGAGTTTGTGACCTTGTTGGATTCAATTACGAAGATGAGGTATTCGAAAATATACCAGGTAGTGACGCTTGCGCAAAAATCATACGTTCATGGCAAGTAGTTAACTGGTGTCAGGAGGATGCAAATGGAGATGTTCAGATTTTTCCTGAAGAGCAACCATACACACAAGTAATTATATTGTTCAATACAGTTGATCCTGAAATTACTGGAACATGTGAAAAGGTAATTGTAACATCAGGGGATGCACAATGTGATGATGCATTTGTACCATTGATTAATACAGCAACAGATGATTGTACACCTTCAGGTTTATTGAGCTGGACTTGGGCTATCGATGTCGGTTTGGATGGTGATCCAACAAATGATGTCACTGGAACTGGCAACGATGCGTCTGGTGAGTATCCGATTGGTGAGCACTTGATAAGTTGGACTGTAATCGATCTTTGTGGAAATGTAGATTTCTGTGATCAGCAGTTTAGCGTTGTAAATACGAAGACACCAAACGCAGTTTGTCTCTTTGGTCTATCAGCAGAATTGGTTCCTATGGATATTGATTTGGATGGTACTCCAGACACAGAGATGGTTACACTTTGGGCATCAGATTTTGATGCAGAAAGTGGTCACCCATGTGGTTATGATGTAGTGGTAAGTTTCTCAGCAGATGTAAACGATACATTTGTAACATTTGGTTGTGGACAAGTTGGAACTCAGATAATTGAGCTTTGGGTTACAGCATCAAATGGTACGACAGCAATATGTGAGACTTTCGTAAATATCACAAACAATGGTGATGAAGGACTTTGTTCAATGATTACAGATATGGTTGAAGTAGAGGGTAGAATTTCTACAGAAACAGATAAAGATGTTGAAAACGTAAACGTAAATCTTGAAGGTTCTAATCTTTCAGATATGACTGATAACCTAGGTGAGTATGCTTTTGCAAATATGCCAATGGGCGGTGCATACAAAGTGAAGCCTAGAAAGAATGATGACTTATTGAATGGGGTAACTACTTTAGATATCATCCATATTCAAAGACACATTCTAAGTATAAAGGAATTGGAGACACCTTACCAATATGTTGCGGCAGATGTCAATAATAATGGTTCAATATCAGGAATTGATTTGATTGATATTAGAAAGGCAATCTTAGGAGTGAAAGACCATTTCACAAATAATGAGTCGTGGAGATTTATAGATGCTGAATTTACTTTCGATGCCAATCAAGATCCATTAAGTCAGGTCTTTGGAGAAGATTACAACATACCAGTCCTTACTGATGATATGTATGTAGACTTTACTGGAGTCAAGATTGGAGATGTAAATGGTTCAGTTGTCACTAGCGGGTTTGCAGCAGATGATCTAGAATCAAGAAGCAGCAATGTATTCGAATTGAAGGGTAGTATGGATGAAAATCAATTGATCATAAGTTCTGATCAGACTATCACATTGAGAGGAATGCAGATGACAATCGAATTAAATACAGATGCGTCTAAAGTTGTGGGCATAGAGTCACTAGGAATTGAATTGCCAAGTGATGCATACCACATCGATAATGACGAAGGTTACATTACAATGTCTTGGAACACAAATGAAGTTCGAAAAATTGAAATGGGAGAAGCGTTATTTGCTCTAGTACTAGAGTCAGATGTTGATCCAAAATCAATTGAAGTAAGTTCATCTGTTACAAAGGCAGAAGCATACAACAGTGATTTTGAAATACTAGATATAGGCTACAACGGTGGAGAGTTTATGGCAGAAGTTGCTCTTTACCAGAACGAACCGAATCCATGGGTGTCAAAAACAGTTATTAAATACTCATTGGATGTGGATCAAGAAGTAGTGTTCTATTTCAGAAACGCTGAAGGTAAATTATTGAAGAAAATCACAACAAAAGCTGCAGCCGGAATGAACGAGTTGCCTTTAGAAGCAACAGAGATGAATGTTGGAACTGGTGTGATTTACTACGAGATGCAAACACAGACAGATAGAATCATGAAGAAAATGATTCTTGTTCACTAGAAATAAGTTCGGATTTCTTTTAATCCCCCTGACGCTTGCTATGCAAGACGTCAAGGGGATTAAATAGGGTTGTTATAAACATTAATTTGTTTTAAGCCGTGTGTCGACAATCACACGGCTTTTTTTTTTCCATTCGCCGAAGTTTCCACAAGAAACGAAGGAGAATCCATTCGCCGAAGTTTCCACAAGAAACGAAGGAGAATCCACTCGCCGAAGTTTCCTAAAAGGAAACGAAGGAGAGTCCATTCACTTCCATTCACCGAAGTTTCCACAAGAAACATAGGAGAGCCCATTTACTCATTTCACAAGGGTGGGTTTTGAATCGCGGATTATGAAGATTCGACGGATTCTGTAGATTTTCTACGCAGAAAATGCGATTATCCAAATTATTTGATTTTAATGATTGCAGTAATTTTACATCGCAGATTACCTTTTATCAAATATTTATATTCAAAGAAGCTGTAAAGCGCAGTTGAAAGGACTTTATATATTAGCCATGTGTTTCAATCGCTGGTGGTGTAAAGCATGCCAACACGTCCTGAAGAGGCAAAAAAGAAACCTAGCCAGAAGATATCCTTAAATCAATAAATATCATATATAAAAACCACAATTTCATAATTGCCGAGCCTCCAACCGCTTATAATTCTCAAACATTCCGTTACAAATTATTTAAACTTTATATCAAGTACTTATACATTATAATTAATTATAATATGTAAATTTGTCCTCATACCCAATTTTACCCTCTTTATCTGCTCCCCAATAGCAGTATTTGCATAACCGATTTTCCCAATTTCGATCGAATTAACCCTTCGTTTATTTTAACCCAAAAATCGAACATTAGGATAGCGACTGCTTGCCCTGCGCATACATGTCGTAAAAATGGTTAATGCTGTATTTTTAAAACAGGATTAATTTATGAAGAATTCTAATTCTTTTATTGGCACCTACGTGTCCAAGGCTTTATTATTGAGCTTTCTATTATTATCATTTTATGGATTGAAATCCAGCGATGCTATTTTTGGTAGTACGGCAAAAGTTAATTCCGTTTCTGAATTGGAGCAACTAGTTTGTAAGATTCAAAACTTGAATGAACTTAAAAGAGATGCTTCTTGCAATGAGCTATTGGCTTATCAATTAGAAATCAATAATCTTAGAGCTCAAGCCTTCAATATTTCTGAAGAATCTAGTTTGGGGTCATTTACAGACCCCAAAGCCTTATGTCCAGAAATTCAGTCTATTGAATTAATAGATGTGGCAGGATTTTCCTCAACCGATAGATTGGTGATTTGTGGTGAACCAGACACCTTGGCCTTTGTCATATTTATTGAAGAACCTGGAGAGATTCTTGGAGCCCAAATGTCGGTTTCATTCCAACCTGGAATGCAATATGCTGGCTTTGAATTGACACACTATGATGGAACGACCATTTCGAATTTAAATCCTGATCCTATCAAGCCAGAATTTCTTCTGGAAGGAATAACAGATGCCATATACATAGCTTACATTGGAGTCGAAGCCAATTGTGATGCCGATATTAATGGTTTAGAATATAGAGTTGATCTAGAGTATAATTTTACTTATCAAGATACATTTGGAAACATCCAAAACTGTAGACAAAAAGCAGAACCTGCCAGAGTTTATAACTCAACTATAAAACAACCTATATTAAATTATAGGTCGGCCTCAAACACAAACATCAATGGATTAAGTGAAGAATATTGTAGAACAATTCAACTTTCCCAAGATGGGATTGATGCCTACTTGACCGAAATGGATTTTGCAATTTGTGGAATTGATCTTGATAATGAATTGACCTTAACAAAGACCTTAGTAAATAACATACCCATTACATCAAGCTATTCTAGCGCTGACTCAATTTTGGCACTGAACATTGATGATAGTTATTTTATTGGAAACTCAACACCAAATCCTGCCGACAATTATTTTGATGAAAATGAAAAAGTAAATATTACTTTCTGTTATGAGGTGACGGATTGTCCCTTAAACAATACACAGACTATAACTTATAAAGCCTCATGGGGATGTAATGATGAGTACTGCCAGACAGCAACAACATCTTCTGAGATCAGAATCCGTCCAAATACAAATCCAGAGCCATTTGCGACAGTGGAAAAACTAAGCAATCCATCAGTATGTGGTGAACCTGGTATCATCGAACTAAACATGTATGCAGTTGAAAATGGCTCCAATGTAGCAGTGACTGATTCAGCAGCGGGCTTATTTACAGATGTGACCTTAGGCTTTGAAACTTGTGACCAAAGCACATTGGCGGTTGGCAATGTATTGATTGGCACAACCTCTCTATCTGCTGATCATTTTTCATGGGTCAATGGAGATTTGATTGTTGATTTTATGGCTCTAACCATGGATCCCGATGGATCTGGGGGTTTGACAGATGCAGATGGTGATGGTTTTTTTGATGACCTACCGGGTGGTGAGCAATTATCACTTAGGATTGAATTGGATTTTCAATGTATGCCACCAGTTGATGGATCCTCAGTGAGTTGTTCGTCAGTAGATTGTTCTTTCGCAAAGTTCTTTTTATCAGCCAAGCGAGATTGCGGTCAATCATTTAAGTTTTTTCCAGAAATAGAAGAATTTGATATTGTCAATGGGGCAACTTATGTTGACATTGGCGAAACAGTTTTAATAAATAATAGTTTTTACGGATTCAATTTTGGAACCGTTGGAAATGATGGCAACTGTAATCCTCGTGCTGCCTCCTATCGAACAGTTGAGTTCTGTTATATCTATGAAATTGAAAATGTAAATACTTGTGAAGCAGCATCTAATAATGAATTACAAGTAACATTTTCTGGTAGTCCAGCAGCAGTTTACGATATTCAAATAGTCCCTAATTCCGTCGAACTTTCTGTTGATGGTATGACAACTGTCACCGGTGCAAATGGTACTTTTTCAGATCTTGATGAAGACACTAGAATTTTAAATATTCCGCTCGGTGATCCAGCAGTTGGACAAGAGGTTTGTTACAAATATCAATTGGTTGCCGATACAGCTTTATGCATTCCGGCTCAATATATGGCTGGGACCCATCAAATTCTAGAAAAATGTGAGACCGACGATTGTTCTTGTACTTTGGTAAAGGCTTGCGATGTGGCTCAATTTAGATTGGATCCTGCAGATTGTGGTTGTGATTGTGATATTTCTAGTGGAGCGAATCTTAGAAGATGGAATCTTGGATTTACAGATGCGACCTTAACAGAGAAAGCTACCATAGAGGATGTTTCAATTGATGATCTTAATAGATTTATGCCTTGTGATACCATGTTTTATGAAGGATGGATGAGCTTCAATTCAGACGTGTCAGTGTCCGAATTATATCAGTGGTATTTCGTTGCCAACATGACCCAACTTGGTTCTAATGGTTGGGGTTCGGATGATCTAGAATTAATGATTGATGCAAGCGGAACAGAATTGCTACAGTTAGAATTTGTGAAAAAAGGATCAGCAGTAAGGCAGAATATGGATATGTCTCAGTTTTCAGATTGTTTAGATCAAGAAGGAACAGGTTCTACCGGATTTTTTGCCTATGCAAATAAAACGCCATGGGGTGATGATGTATATAATACACCAATGTGTAACTCTTCATATGAGTTTCATGATGGAAATTTATTCGGGATTTACTTTAGGAATTTTAACAAGCTAGAAGACTGTAGAGAAGTCGAGCGCAGTGATTGGGAAGAGGGTGACTGCCTTAGTCAAATCAAAGACCACTTTAATATAGAAGTAGGTGACACCATCTATATGAAATGGTTGTTGCCTTTAACTAAAAATGTAAAAGCCGCCGCAAGAAAAATTTTAGAACCAGATTTTGAATTTGAACTACCTCAAATGATCAATGTGGCTTCTGGCCACTACATTGATGAATTTGATTCTGATTGTCTTCTATCTCTATCTAACTGCAGAGAAAATACTCCTTTCTCAACATATTGTCCTTCTGATATCAATGCAATAACCAATATAAGTATTGATGATTGTGGTGGTGAAGTTGTCCATGAATTTAATGTAGTTAATACGACGCCAGTTAATTGGTATGCCAACGAGTATAGACCATACTTTACCATGCAGGATATTGTTGTTCCAATATACACACCTACCATGTTTTGCGGTAACGCAGTATTGGTTTCTGAGTCAGGAGTTGAATATCCACTTGAAGTGAAGTCATATGATAATCACGATTGTGTGACTGTTGGAGTGGATGAGTATTGTCCAGTTGCTGATGGTGACGTAGGTTATGTTACTTTCAATCTAGCTGACAATGGTTACCCCGGTATGGGTGTAGGTCTTGGAGGTTACTTGGATAAATTCTCCATCAAGTATGATCTATGTAGATTATGTCCGGCAGAACTTGCCGACCTCTCAGAGTATGAAATAGAGTACTTTTATAACACCTGTGAAACCTTAGATCCTAGTTGTTTTAGATGCTGGTTGAGAGCAGATGGTTCATACAATCAAATGCCGTCAATTTGTTCAAGAGATGGCTCAACTCCAGTAGGGCATAATGAAAGTTATTATACAGCATTTGGTTTAGATACTTTATTTTTATTCGAAGGTGTCTCAGAAGATTATAATGTAAATGATATAAGTAATGGATTTGCTCCATTGACACAAACTCCAGATCGATTGCTGATGGCTAGTGGTTCGCCAGGAACAAGTGTAGAGTTTAATACCATCCAAGTGTGCGCTGATGATGCTGACCTTTCTTTGGAAACACATAAAAGCGTGACTGGTTCTATTACGGTGACCAACAGTCTTGCACTTGCAAGTGTTCTTGATGAAAACAATAATCCAATAGCTTACAACTTTGTTTCATCGACAGGGACTACTTCGACTTACTCCTTTCCAATGGATGATTTGCCTCCAGGCGTATGCATGGATGTGCAAATAGGAACAACCTTGTTTTATTGTCCAGAAGAACCGGAAGTTGCCGAGTTATGTTTGACAGTAACCTCGGGATGTTTAGAGAGAGATATTTTAGCTGCCGTCGTGGGTAATGCTTCAGGATGTAATGAAATAAAAACTTGTTATGAATATGTAACAGAGGAGGCAAACTTGCAGGCAAATTTCCTTCTTCCAGATACCAAAGAGTATCCTCTTTGTGGAGAAATACCTGTTGCTGCTTTGGTGAAAAATGTACAGATAGCAACATTAACAGATCTTGCCCTAGAATTTCAACTTCCATTAAATGGGGCGACGATTGTGCCTAATAGTTTTATGGCATCATACCCCAACAACGGTGACCTGTCGGGGGCAACTCCTTTTTATGCTATTCCGGACCCAATGGTCAACGGAAATATCTTGAGCTATCCAGAAGACAATGACTTCAGTAATTACATTCATATGAGTGGTTTCCCTGGAGTTCTTTCAACCTTAGATAGTAATTATATTACAATTAAGTTTTTGGTGAAAACAGATTGTGATGAATTTGTTTCAGGATCCATCGCTACCTTTGAAGCAACAGCCATAGATCCGTGTAGTCCTAATACATTATCATCCGGCGTAGTTAGCAGTGATCAATTTATCATTGAAGGAGGAAATCCAAATGATTTTGCAAAGGTCTTGGTTTCGGCAAAGCCGCTACAAGCATATTGCGGTCAGTCCAATGCCGAATTTAAGGTAACTGGATTAAATATCTCAGAAAAACCTTCAGGCGATAGTGTTCAGATGTGTATTACCTTACCAGAAGAATTGAATTATGTTCCAGGCTCAATGTCTTACGTTATACCAGCATCTCAATCAGTTGGTATAGAAACGGTGACACTGATTGGGACTCAAACACAAGTGTGCTTTGCAGGCTACAATAACATGCCTGTAGGTGGTCAATTTACCTTGAGTTTTGAAGCTAATTTTGAAGAAGACACTCCTTGCGGTGATTACAAAGTCGGAGTCGATATAAAAGAATTAAGACCTTCTGAAATCTGTGAAGATGGAGGCACCTGTGACTTGTTTGTCCAGTCTTCAGTCAACCCAGATTTCACAGTAGAATTGAAAGGGCCTTTACAAACAACTAGATTACAATTGACTCGCTCATGTGATGGGGGAGATGATCCAATCACGATGTGCTATGAAGCCGATATTGAGAATCCAGGTGTCGATTATTCAGGTACAGTAACTGTCAATCTTCATGAAGATCTTACAGGTAATGGTGTCTTTGATTATTTTGATCCTGTCATTGGTTCAATGGATTTTCCTGGAACTTTTGTTGTGGAAGATGGGGCTGTAACCTTAACGGGTTGCTTTGAGGTGCCACTAGCGAAAGCATGTCCAGTTATACTTAATATTGTTTTTGAAACAGAATGTAACTGTGATAACAATGTATTGCCATTCACAGAAATTGTACCTTCATTTGCAGTAGATTTACCTTCACAAATTTTCCTTTGTCCAGGTGAAGAATTGGCATTAGATACTTGTAGTAATTATGTAATAACTTACGATCCAGCATCCAATGTTATTGAAAGAACAACCAATGATAGCCTTTATATAGGTTTGGTTGATCCAAGTATTGCAACCGAAATGATATTGACTGGGATAAGCGGTGATTGTTCTACTTATGAACCATTTACTTTAGAGGGAATCGAAGCCTTGGATTTAGTTTTAGCTGAATCTGAAACTTGTCAAGATATTCCTCTTACTTTAGAATTAGATCTTCCTTCCAAGTATCACGACTTTGTAGAAGTGAGTTGGCTCCCAATTACTAATTTGGATGATCCAACTTTGCTCGATCCAGTATTTACCTCAGGTGTTCCTGGTGATTATAATTATCAAGTCACCTTAAAAATTAGTGAAACCTGTGAGATTGTCAATGATTTTGTTGTTACGGTTTTACCAAATGGTGACTTAGGAATTTCAGGAGATGACCTTTTCTGTTTTGATTACGCTCCAGCAACTCTAAGCTCTGATCCAGGCTATGATTATTATGAATGGTATCGCTTGGTTGGAGATTTTGAGATTATATCAGCATCTACACCGACCAATATTTGGAATGGACCGATAATAGCTGGTGACTATATAGTGAAAGCATTTAGATCCACAGATCCTTGTCCTAGCGTTTCTGGAATCCATACATTAAATCATAAAGAATGTGTTGATTTAGAATTCATAAAGAATGTAATAAATATTCCTGATCCTTTCACCTTACAAAGTCAAGTCACTTACGAAATGGTGGTCTGTAATGTGAATGATGCTAGTATAGGAATGATTTTCGATGAAGCAGACGTTCAGATTATTGATCAGCTTCCAGGTGGAGTAGCATATGTTGGTCATACACATACCACTGGAAGTTATAGTCCAGGTTCTAATGAATGGAACATTGATATTATTGAAAATGGAACCTGTGATACCTTATGGATTGACGTTACAGTCGAA
>ENA-ORXT01000367-ORXT01000367.1-marine-metagenome-genome-assembly--contig:-NODE-367-length-74422-cov-8.987329_pt1 | contig 74422 bp, 55 predicted proteins | sample MGYA00237868_ERZ511482 | MGnify/ENA metagenome assembly ERZ511482 | reverse complement strand
GCGGGACCTACTGGAATGACAGGAGCAACTGGACAAACAGGCCCAGCAGGACCTGAAGGACAAGTTGGAGCAACAGGAGCAACAGGAATGACAGGAGCAACTGGAGCAACAGGATTAACAGGCCCAGCGGGACCTACTGGAATGACAGGAGCAACTGGACAAACAGGCCCAGCAGGACCTGAAGGACAAGTTGGAGCAACAGGTGCAACAGGATTAACAGGCCCAGCGGGACCTACTGGAATGACAGGACCAGAAGGACCAATGGGAGCAACAGGAGCAACAGGTAATACAGGTGCAACTGGACAAACAGGTGCAACGGGACCAATTGGACCAATTGGTCCAACAGGTATGACTGGACCGGCTGGACAAACAGGAACAGGTGGTTTGGCTTGTTGGGATGTTAATGGTAATGGTATTGCCGATCCAAGTGAAGACACTAACAATGATGGAGCATATACAGCAGCAGATTGTCAAGGAGCTACAGGAGCTACAGGACCAGCAGGACCTACAGGTATGACTGGTGCTACAGGAGCAACGGGTATGACAGGAGCAACAGGTATGACAGGAGCAACTGGTATGACAGGAGCAACTGGACCTATAGGCCCAATCGGACCAATTGGTGCAACTGGTCAGACAGGAGCAGCAGGTATGATTGGACCAGCAGGACCAGCAGGTATGATTGGACCAGCAGGGCCAGCAGGTATGACTGGACCAGCAGGACCAGCAGGCATGTCTGCATACGAACTTTGGATCGCACAAGGCAATCAAGGTTCTGAACAACAGTTCATTACCTCTTTGAGTTGTTGGGATACGAATGGCAACGGAACTATGGACCCGAGTGAGGACACAAATATGGATGGTGTTTTCAACGCATTGGATTGTCAAGGTTCAACTGGTGCAACAGGAGCAACTGGTGCAACTGGTATGACTGGCCCAGCAGGACCGATAGGACCTATTGGTCCTACAGGAGCAACTGGACTTACGGGAGCAACAGGACAGACAGGAGCAACAGGACAGACAGGACCAGCAGGACCTATCGGAATGACTGGAGCAACAGGAGCAACAGGACAGACAGGAGCAACTGGACTTACAGGACCAGCAGGCATGACTGGACCAGCAGGACCAATAGGACCAACTGGACCAACAGGAGCTATGGGTCTAGTAGGACCAGCAGGGTCAACAGGACCAGCAGGTGTAGCAGGACCTGAAGGACCAGCAGGACCTGAAGGACCAGCAGGTGGATTAAATGCAACAAAAGATTGTTTCATTATTCCTTCTCTCGTAGGAGCGAAAGTTGGTGATACTGGTTCATTCCAAACTCCAAACTTTGGTACTGTCAACTGGAAAATTCAAATTCCTCAGCACGCTAACTGTAATACAGGTATGATGGCTGGAATGAGAATAGTATACACATTTGATAACATTGGTTTTGATGTAGCGTGTGCATTTGCACAAGCTTATAGCTTGATGATGCCTAACAAAGGTTACTCAGTAACTTTCGTAACTGAACCAACTTCAATGAGTGTAACTGTCTTTATCAACAGAACAGACAAGTGTGCTGACTGGGATAAAGAATGTAAATTTGTTTTAACCTATTTTCATTAATTGAATAAAATCCTAAAGGATTATGTATCAATTTAAAAATGAAAATAATAGTAATATGAAAGGACATAGAATATCAGTATTGTTAGTAGCAGCTTTGTTTAGCATTTTTGCAACAACAGCGAACAGTCAATCAAGCTCCCTTAGTGGAGTAAGCGTACTGGGAGGATGCTCTATGTCCTTTTTTAATAATCATCACTTCGATTATGGGGGAATGTTTGCAAACCCTGGAGTGATTACAGGAACAAGAACGGCAGGTAATATTGGCCTAACGTATTTCAACACAGGATCATCTTGGACTAATGCTGATGAACTTCAGTATATAGATGGCTATGTTGTAAATGCAACAGGACAATCTTTTACCTTCCCTATTGGCCACAATGCAATGTATAAGCCGCTTGCCTTAACAGGTGGGGTAGATGCTACCACAGCAGCTTATTGGAATGGAGATGTTACCAGTGTTTCTGGGGCAAATACAAATACAGCAATTGCAGCAATTTCTTCAGTTGATTATTGGGAAGCAAGCGGATCTTCTGCTTCTACCCTTACATTAACTTGGGATGCTGCAAGTAATATAGGAGGACTCACAGGCTCAAACTTGGCTAACCTATCTATCGTAGGTTGGAATGGTACTTCTTGGGATGTGATTCCGTCTGTTATAGATGTTGACAAATTGGATATATATACCTTCAATAGAATTTTTACTGCAGGTACACCGAGTACAATGACTTCTGGTTCAATCTCTACTAGTGGAGTAATTGACCTTAATAACTATCAGTACTTTAGTCTAGCTTCTTTGACTTTACCTTTTACTCAGCTTATCGCTGCTAATGAAGGTTTTGGAAAACAAGCAATAGATATGTTTTTATATCCAAATCCAGCACAATCTTTTGAAGATATAACAGTAGTATATCATATTAATGATTTCGAATCTGCGGATCTCGTAATCTACGATATGAAGGGACAAGTTCTTTATAGTCGTGCAATAAATGACGCTATGGGAGTAGATGATATCGAAGGATTTACACAAATTAAAAGTGGAACCTACCTTATTTCTATAATTTCTAATAGTGGACAAAAGCAGACATTGAAGTTAGTTCTAGCGAACTAAGATCAATTAAAACTCCGAAGGCTATCTACGTTTGTAGATAGCCTTTTTTTTTGCTCAATTTTATCTCAAAATTCTTTATCGAATTCCTCTACTAGCTTTTTCTACCTTCTTAAATTAATAAATTATCTATTGTCCTCAGTGAGCGCAGCGAACGAGTCCCGAGTCCTCAGTAAGCGCGGCTAACGATTCACGAGTCTCCAGTAAGCGCAGCGAAAGGGTCCCGAGTCTTTTATATTAAAATTCTTCTTCGAATTCCTCTTCAATTTCCTCTTCCTGACTCAATGAATCATTAGGATTTAATGAAGGAACTTTTGGTACATCATACAAAGAACAATCAACTGTAATTGGATCCTTTTCTGGAACTACAAATTTGGCAGTTTTATCAAACTTAAGTTTGGAATCACCTTCAATTCTTTGCATCAATTCTACAAAATATGGCCTAGCCATTACTCCACCTTGTCCTTGTTCGATATTTAAGAACCTTATCCATGGATCTTCTCCACCAACCCATGTTCCTGTAACTAAATTTGGTGTGATTCCCATAAACCAACCATCTACATAATCATTGGTGGTACCAGTTTTTCCTCCAACCTCTGACTCAACTGCCCAATCAATGGCACTAGATGCGTATTTTAGCATGTCAACCATCGCATAGTTATAATTTTCGGGATAAACCTTTCTGCGTTCTGGAATAGCTGTATAAATTACTCTACCATCTTTATCTTCAATCTTCGTAACATAAATTGGTTTGTTGTATACTCCATTATTTGCAAAAGAACAATAAGCACTTGTCATTTCGAAAACATTCAAATCCGCTGAACCTAGAGCTATCGAAGGAACGTTTGGAATCTTATCCTTTGGTATCCCCATATTGTTAGCTAATTCTCTAACTGGATTGGGATTCTTAAGTTGCATCATCAACCAAATTGAAACTGAGTTCAATGATTTTTTTAATCCTTCTTTCAAAGTAACATACTGACGTGTAAAAGTTCCTCTTGAATTAGAAGGAGACCAAGAATCCATTAATCCAAAGTTTGGATCACCTGCTGGGATCGTATATTGAATATCTTGCACTGGCTGGCATGGTGACATACTTTGGTGATAGATAGCAGTAGCATAAAGAAAAGGCTTGAAGGTTGATCCTACCTGCCTATTTGAAGTAACATGATCATATTGAAAATACTTATTGTTGATTCCTCCTACCCAAGACTTTACATTTCCATTTCTAGGATCTATTGATACCGATCCAATCTGCATATGCATATTATGATACTTAATAGAATCTAATGGTGTCATATTTACAAGCTTCTCTCCATTTGTCTCATAATCATAAACTTTCATTTCAGTCTTATTATTAAAGACTTTCTTGGCGGCGTTATTTAAATCATTCCAATGCTTTTTCAAATCATTCCAATAACCACTTCCTATGATAGACTTATACAGACTAGCTTGATCTCTCCTTATTATATTATCGTTCAGTAGCTCATTGGAGTATTTAGAATCATTTGCAATCTTTACCATTCTTAGGATATCAGCATCCCAAAGCCTAGCTTTTGGATAATCTGAAAGGATTTTTGAGCTTACCTCTGATAAGTACTGATTCCTTAAGTTGAGAAATCTTTCAGACTCTCTGACCTTTTTGTTTAATGATTCTAATCTGATTTTCTTCTGATATTCATTGGCATCATGGGTCCAAGGATCTTTATTGTCCCATAACTTAAAATACCTTTCTTGAATTGTTTTCATATGCTTTGTCCTAGAAGCTTCAGCATGTTTTTGCATTTCAAGATTAAGAGTTGTATAAATTTTCAATCCATCTCTGAAAATATCATATTTGGTACCATCTGGTTTTAGGTACTTTTTATCTTTCAAAAGATTTTTTAAATATATGGAAAGAGAGGATCTAAAATATGGAGCAGCTCCTTCATAATGAACATCTCTCTTAAATTTAGAAACATCCAAAGGCTCATTCTTTAACCTATCAAACTCGTCTTTACTAAGTTTGTTATTTCTCATCATCTGTGATAAGACCACATTCCTTCTATGTGTGGCCCTTTCCAAAAATCTTTTTGGATTATACCTAGACGGATTCTGCAACATCCCCACCAGTAGAGCCGCTTCCTCAACACTTAAATCCTTTTGGTTTTTGCCAAAGTATGTTTGCGATGCTGCTTGTATTCCATGTGCACCATTAATAAAATCAAATTTATTGAGGTACATAGCTATTATTTCCTCCTTGGTATATCTTTTTTCAAACTGGACAGCGATTGTCCATTCTTTCAACTTTTGAAACAATCGTTTGATTTTAGAACCACCTACATTGGTGAAAAACAACTTGGCCAATTGCTGAGAAATCGTACTAGCACCTCCTTTGCTACCTAAATATGCAAAAGCTCGGACAGTACCTTTCGGATCTATTCCACTATGGTTAAAATACCTTTCATCTTCTGTAGAAATTAAGGCATCTACTATTGATGGGTTAAGTGATTCAAAATATACCCATTCGCGATTGTACTTATAGTATCTCCCCAATTCTTCCAAATTTTCATCATAAATGATTGATGCATATTCAAAATTTGGGTTTTCCAATTCCTCAGTATCAGGCATATATGTTTTGGAAATGACTACGAAAATTGCTGCTAGTACAATGAGCCCTGCAATCAATGAAAGCCACAAAAATTTTGTGAGGCTGCTAAGAACAGTAGATACTTTAGACATATAATATGGTCTTTAGTTTGTGATAATGATATACCAGCCCGCTAAAATATTACAATTTTCTGTAATATGTTATCTACCTCTATCAATTAAACGTTTTTGATAACATTCTTTATTGTCTTCATCGCTTCCGCAAATATTTGCATGTTGGTCACACAATTGGTTATATTACATATAATAATCAAGCTGATTCAATATTCTTATGAAACATGTAATTGATAAAATTGCACGACGTTATGCTCTTTCAAGGCAGATTCGCATTGAAGAACTAAGGAAGAATGCCTCGAATCTTCAACAACAAACATTCAAACATCAGCTCACCAAATTATCAAAAGCTAAGTATTTAAAGGAAAAAGGTATAAATGCAAAGACTAGTCTAAAAGAGTTTAGACAAAATCTGCCATTGGTATCTTATGAGGATCTATTCCCTTATATCCAGAAAATGATGCTTGGTGAAAGAAATGTTCTAGTTCCAGGACAAGTAAAATGGTTTTCAAAATCTTCCGGTACAACAGGATCAAAATCTAAATTTATTCCCGTTACCAAAAATTTTATGAGAACTGCTTACACTAGAACCAATTGGGATGTGGTTACTATCCTCAATAATCATGATCCTCATATTGGAGTCTTTAGGCATAAGACACTCTTGATGGGTGGCACGCTGCAAAGCTATATTGAAAACCCTAAGACTACAATCGGAGATGTTTCGGCAATCATGATGGAAAACATGCCAAGATTCGCAAAGTCATTCAATACACCTTCATTCGAAATTGCCTTGATGGATGACTGGGATAATAAGTTAGAACTTATGAAAACCATTTGTTCAGAAGAAAGTGTATTGACCTTTGGAGGTGTACCGACCTGGTTGCTTGTTTTGTTTAGAATGATGCTTGAGTATAAAAAAGTAGAGACGATGACTGAAATCTGGCCCAATGCTAGAGTGTTTCTGCACGGTGGCGTTGGCTTCGATCCATACAAGGAAGAGTTTGAGAAACTTTTCCCTAGAGATGACTTTATCTATATGGAGGCTTACAATGCATCTGAAGGATACTTTGGTTTACAAGATAGAGTTGAAGATGATGGTATGTTATTGCTTACCGATAATAGTGTTTATTACGAGTTTATTCCAAAGTCAGAATTGGAAAGCGAAAACCCAATTGTTCTCAGTTTAGAAGAACTAGAGGTTGATGTTGATTATGCCTTGGTGATTTCCACAAGTTCAGGGCTTTGGCGATATAAGATTGGTGACCTAATTAGATTTAAAAGCGTCAATCCATATAGATTTAAAGTTGTTGGAAGAACCAAGCAATTCATCAATACTTTTGGGGAAGAGCTCATGGTGCATGACGCCGATGCTGCTATTAAAATTTGTAGTGAGAAATTTTCATGTTCTGTTTCCGACTATACTGCAGCTCCCATTTATTTCAACGATAAAAATAGAAGACCAGGCCACCAATGGTTGGTTGAATTCGAAACTTCTCCAAATGATTTGGACTTATTTACGGAAGTGTTGGATAAAACCTTACAAGATCTAAATGGTGATTATGAAGCAAAACGATACAAAAGCATCGCGATTGATCAGTTGAGATTAACGTCTATTCCAAAAGGTAGTTTCAATTCTTGGTTAAGGGCCAATTCAAAATGGGGTGCGCAAGTAAAAGTACCTAGATTAAGTAATGATCGTCTAATAATTGATGATATCTTACAACATCTAAGTATGCAGGTTTAATGGAAGAAAAAATAAATTTTGAAGGGATTGAGAAGGAGCTGCTTGGTTCCCAAAGTGTAGAAAATGAAAATCAGGTATTAGAGATGATCCGAGCAAGAGTAAGTGAGTTATTAGATAAGGATCCAGAACTACTCATGAGTTATCTATATCGTCTCGATGTTTTGGAAAAAGACCTTAAAGTGGTACTCGGTAAGGAATCAAAATTGCCTATTGCAGAAGGCTTTAGCCAACTAATTTTCAATAGACAAATGCAACGAGTGGCTACAAAGAGAAAATTTAAGCAAGATCCAATTGAAGGATGGGAGTACTAGTTTGTAGAATTAAATAACTTTGTCCCACAAGAAAATTCAATTTGTCCTTAGAGAAATATAGCGGTATTGTTTTCAAATCTATCCCTTACTCAGAGACATCCTTCATATTAGACATTTACACTCGTAGCAATGGACTTCATTCATACATTGTTAGTGGAGTACGAAAGCGGAAATCAAAATCCAACGCAGGTTTGTACAAACCAATGAGTCTGATAGACTTTGTTGCATATTATGGTACAAGCCAGAAGCTCTTTCGAATCAAGGAAGCAAAATATTCAAAAATATATCAGAGTATAACAACGGATGTCATTAAATCAACCATCGCTATGTTCATGATTGATCTATGTCGACATACAATCAAAGAGAAAGAATCCAATCCAGAGTTATTTGATTTCATACAGAATAGATTTTTAATTCTTGATGAAGCAGAAAAAATTCCATCTGATTATCATTTGTCTTTTGCTTTACATCTCAGCAATTATTTGGGTTTCTATCCTATGGACAATTACCACAAGGAGGATCAACCTTACTTTGACTTAGAGCGGGGAGTTTTTATAGCTGACCCTACAGCAGTAAAGCTATATTTGGGACTTGAAGAAGCAGAGTATTTGTCTAGTTTGTTGAAGCAAGATTATAGCCTGATTTCACCAACTCGAGAGTTGCGACAAAAGCTACTTGATAAGCTAATCCAATATTATCAGCTGCATGTTGAGGGATTTGGGAATTTACCATCATTAGAGGTTTTCAAGACAATATTTTCAAGCTGATTTGATTATGTTAAAAGAATAACACTTGAAGAAAAATCACCATATTTGCGTAAGCGATAAACCTAATAGAATATCTATTGATGAAGTATAATAAGAAATCTCTTTCGCAAACAAAATTGAAAGAGCTCTACCGAGCCTTAAAAAAACCTAGACTCATTGAGGAAAAGATGTTGTCTTTATTAAGGCAAGGCAAAATCTCAAAATGGTTTTCTGGGATAGGTCAAGAAGCTATTTCAGTTGGCTGTACCATGGCGTTGAAAGATGATGAAATGATTTTCCCAATGCATAGAAATCTTGGAGTTTTTACATCAAGAAATGTTCCCTTTGAGAGATTGTTTGGACAATGGCAAGGAAAAGAATTGGGTTTTACAAAAGGAAGAGATAGATCATTTCACTTTGGAACACTAGACTATAATTTGGTTGGAATGATTTCTCACTTGGGTCCACAACTTTCCCTGGCTTCAGGTGTGGCCTTGGGATACAAATTGAGAAAGGAGGCTAAAGTATCTCTGGCATTTACTGGAGAAGGAGGAACAAGTGAAGGAGAATTTCATGAAGCACTAAATGTTGCTGCGGTATGGGAGCTTCCTGTAATCTTTGTAATTGAAAATAATGGTTACGGATTATCAACTCCAACTTCCGAACAATATGCTTGTAAAGATTTAGCTGATAGAGGAATTGGCTACGGGATGGAAACATTGATTCTTGATGGTAATAATATCTTGGAGGTTTATAATTCAATTTCAAAATTGGCAAAGAGTATTAGAAAGAAGCCAAGACCGGTTTTAGTGGAGATGAAAACTTTTAGGATGCGTGGACATGAAGAAGCATCTGGAACAAAGTATGTCCCTGTAAATTTAATGGATGAGTGGGCAAAGAAAGATCCCATTACAAATTTTGAAAACTACTTGCTCAAAGAAAAATTACTAACGCTTGATGAAATTTCATCCTTTGAAAAACAGGTAAAAAAAGATATCAAGACAGCATTAAAGGAGGCTGATCAGCATTCAACAGTTGAAAGTACAGAACAAGCGGAGTTGGCCGATGTATATAAGGTCGCTGATATGAAAGTCACTAAACCAGAAGGCAAAAAAGTTTCAATGCGATATATCGACGCAATTTCAGATGCTTTGAACGAAGCGATGAAGAAAAATGATGATTTGGTTTTGATGGGTCAAGATATTGGTGATTATGGTGGAGTATTTAAAATCACAGATGGCTTTGTAGAGAAGTATGGACATGACAGAGTGAGAAATACTCCCTTGTGTGAAAGCGCAATCGTAGGAATAACATTGGGCTTAAGTTTCCTAAATATCAAATCAATGATGGAAATGCAGTTTGCTGATTTTGTAACCTGTGGCTTCAATCAAATAGTTAATAATCTTGCGAAAATAAATTATCGGTGGGGACACAACGCCGATGTTGTGATAAGAATGCCAGCAGGAGGTGGAGTAGGAGCAGGTCCTTTTCACTCCCAATGTAATGAGGCATGGTTTACCAAAACGCCAGGATTAAAAGTTGTTTTCCCAAGCACTCCTGAAGATGCCAAGGGCTTATTATTGGCATCATTCGAAGACCCAAATCCGGTCATGTATTTTGAGCATAAAGCACTTTATAGAACATTAGAATCGGATGTGCCAGAAGGTTATTACACCATACCAATTGGCAAGGCAAATCTGGTTAGCCAGGGAGAAAGTCTTTCTATAATCACCTATGGTCAGGCAGTTTATTGGGCTAAAGCCTATTGTGAGGAAGCAAGTATAAATGCAGATATATTAGATCTTAGAACTTTGCAGCCACTGGATTATGAGGCTATAAGTAATACCGTCAAAAAGACAAATAAGGCAATAATTTTCCACGAAGACACTTTATTTGGTGGAATTGGTTCAGAAATTGCTGCATATATTTCGGAGCATTTGTTTGAGCATATAGACGCACCTGTAATCAGGGTGGCAAGCCTTGATACTCCGGTACCATTCACACCTAGTCTTGAAAAATTATTTTTGCCCAAAGAACGACTCAAAACAAGCATTAAAAAAATCTTAGAGTTTTAAATTATGGAGATAGAGAAAAGCACATTTGATGTTGGCAGTTTACAAGCTAGAGTAGATTCGTACAATCAAATCTTAGCTAACACTGATAATTATAGAAAAGATTGGTCTGATCACCTAAAGCCGATGATTGTAAACGGATTGGAACAAATAGTGAAATCCACCGGTCTAAATGCCAAGATTGAAATCAAAGATAATATTAGGAACCTTGAAGTTATTGTATTAAATCTTGGGCAAGATGTATCTGGTATCGGTGAAAAACTTGAAGGTTCTGATAAAACCAGACCGATGATTAAGAATAAGGGTGCATTGGTTTTTCAACAACTATTTAATGGTAAGTTGCTGATATTAATCATGTATCCATTTATCGAAGGTTATGGAGAACCTAGACCTCCTAGAACTCTTGAGATATTACGTCCGCACGAAATGAAGGATCCATTTCTTTTGAGGTATGTTGAGGAATTTATGAAAGAAATTATCAGTTGGGAAGATTATGATGATGACATGGATGAAACTGCAAAAGTAAACCCAATTGGATTCAATATGATTGAGGATAATTTGGACGATATCACTGGTACCTAATAAAACAAATCGCTAGACACACTATCTGCAATTATTAGTGCCTTTTCACTCAAGGTAAATGTGTCGCCCTTCTCTAGGATGAGTTCTGTATCTTTTAGAGAACTTAGCTCATTGTAAAAATGTTGGGCAAACTTCTCTGGGAACATCGATTCCATTTCAGATTTTTTAATTCCCCATATTGTTCTTAGCCTTGTCATGACAAACTCATTGTATTTGTCCTTGTGACTTAACTCTTCAATTACTTCTGCATTACTATTAGTTTCTATGGCGCTCATGTAATGTGCATTGTTAGCTAAATTCCAAGATCTTGTATTGCCATTGTAGGAATGAGCAGAAGGACCTATACCGAGATAATGTTTGGATTTCCAATAGTTGGAGTTGTGTACTGCATGTTTGTTTTTGAGACTGTAGTTTGATATTTCATAATGGATATAACTGGCGGCAATAAGCATTTTTCTTGCAAGATAAAATTGATCTTTTATCTTTTCTTGAGGGCTATCTTTCTTTGATCCTTTCTTTATAAAATGATGGAGCGCAGTATTTTCTTCTACAGTCAATGCGTAACATGATATGTGACAAGGTTTTCTATCGATTGCCTTTTCTAAATTATTAATCCAGATTTGATTGCTTGTAGTTTCACTCCCAAAAATTAGATCCAATGAGTATTCCATTCTTCCAAATTCATCGACCAGGTCAAGTGCTTCTTCACTTTGCTCTGTAGAATGAATTCTATTCATCCATTTTAAGTCTTCGTCATGATAGGATTGGATCCCAATACTGAGTCGATTGATGCCAAGTGAATTCCAGAATTCGAGTTTCTTCAAACTAATATCTTCAGGATTTGCTTCTAAGGTTATTTCAGCATTCTCTTCAATTTTGAAATGTTTATTGATGCTTACAAATATTTGCGAAAGCGAATCATCCTTAAGTAAGGAAGGAGTCCCACCACCAAAGTATATACTCGTCAATGCTTCCGGGCCTAAGTATGTTTTTCTGGACTCAATTTCCTTTACCATAGCTGCAATCATAGCATCTTCCCCTTTTAAAGAGGTGGAGAAATGAAAATTGCAATAATGACATGCTTGGCGGCAAAAGGGTATATGGATGTATAGCATTTAGAAAAATTAGTTCTTGAAGATGCGATTAATCAGGAAAGTTTAATAATTAATGCATTAAGAACTAGCTTTGACATACAATTGGCAACATTAGAAAATTAAGGATGTTAAATTGCCGTTTGATTAAAGAGATGAATTTTAAAGCGATTCTATCGGTCATATTGTATTTATCATTTTGTGGTGCAATCTCCGCCCAGCAGGATTCCCTTAGTTATAGCTATATAGATGAAAACGGAAATGAGCAAATTTCCCATTTGAATCTTGGGGAAGCATTTCAAGAGGAAATGAAACAAATTGTTGATTCGCTATATGGTGAAGGTTATTGGAATGTGTCATTGGATGAAATGGACATTGATAATAGGAAAGCTAAAATCTACAAAGGTGCAGAATTTCAAGAATTTAAGATTAAGCCAGGGAATCTTACTCAAGAAGTATATGATGAAGTAAAGTTATTCAGAGTCGATGAATTTGGAGATTGGCCTGTTTATGGTGAACGACTTCGAGATTATCTTGGGGATTTGGGTTATCCCTTTGCTCAGATTAGCCTAGACTCAATTACTACAGATGAAGAAAACATTTACGGAAGTATAAATATCATCAAAGGGCCTCAGATAAAATATGACTCTATATATTATGAAGGGGACTTAAAGATACGACCAGCTTACCTCATGAATTATTTGCAAGTTGTTTCGGGAGGAATTTACCGACATTCTGATATCCTCAATTCTGAAAAGTTATTAAGAGCCTTACCTTTTGCGACTTTGACAGAGACACCAAAATTAAAATTTATTGGAGAGTATGCCTCTTTGCATCTCAAGCTCAATAAAAAGAATGCTAGCAGATTTGATTTTTTAGTTGGGGTAAATCCATTGAACGAAAATAACCAGACAAGATTTTTTATCACCTTAGATGTACAAGCAGAGCTAGCTAACCAATTAAACTTTGGGGAGTCAATTTCGTTTCGTTTCTCAAGGTTAAGGCCTGAAAACCAAGAATTAGAATTTGCTGTGAGATATCCATATCTACTTGATCAACCGATTGCTTTAGAAGGACGATTTGGTTTATATAGAAGGTCATTAGAATTTCAAGATGTTGTTGCTGAGGTAGGCGCTGATTATATTCTAAATACATCTAGCAGTATTGGAGTTTCGTGGAACTATTTGGCATCACGATTGATAGCAATTGATTCGCTTGCAATTTTGTCACGAGGTGAATTGCCTGATAGACTTGATGTGATTAGGAATGGTCTAGCTGCAAATTTTAAATGGAACAACCTCGATCAAATTCTTAATCCTACCAAAGGTTGGGAAATGAAATATACGGTAGGAGCAAGCACAAAAAACATTATTGAAAATCAATCGATTCAGGAATTAAAAAATGATGACTTTGACTTTAGTAATAGCTTCGATACTTTGAATCTGACAGGATATCAATTAAGCTTTAAAGCAGAAGTTGAAAGATATTTTCCGATAGGGCAGAACTTTGCCTTAAAGTCATATCTAGATGCTTTTTGGCTGATTTCCGATCTTGAAATATATAAGAACGAGTTTGCTAGGGTTGGAGGTAATAAGTTATTGAGAGGTTTTGACGAGGAATCTATATTAAGTCAGGCTTATGTGATTCCTGGGGTGGCACTGCATGTCATTTTAGATGAATACTCCTTTCTTTCTCTACCATTCGTAGAATATGGTCTGCTCAAAACCGACGAAAATGAATGGACTCAGGCTATTGGAGTTGGAGCAGGGATTAATTTTAGCACAAGAGCTGGAATGCTCAATTTTTCCATAGCAGCCGGTAAACTTGGAAACGGCCCTTTTGATATTGCAAGACCTAAAGTCCATATTGGATTTTTGCGATTATTTTAGAATTGGAAGCCCTTATTTTAATATATCATATTCTATTTGTTTCGATACAAGTGATATCCAAGCACTTACATATAGGAATTATTATTATTGATGAAAGCCCTATAAACTCTAGAAACTTTAAGTCTCTATTTGACTAAATGAATATAAATATTATCTTTGCAATCCAATTTTAAAGGCGTTTCATATGATAGCTATAGTAAACATTCAAGGACAGCAGTTCAAAGTAAAGCAAGGACAAGAAATTTTTGTTCATAGATTAAAAGATGACGAAGGAAGTTCAGTGACTTTTGACGAAGTACTTTTATCAGGGACAACAGTAGGAACTCCTACTATTTCTGGTGCATCTGTAAAGGCAACTGTGCTTGAGCACGTAAAAGGTGATAAAGTAGTAGTCTTTAAAAAGAAGAGAAGAAAAGGATACCAAGTGAAGAATGGCCATAGACAGTCATTCTCAAAAATTAAAATAGATTCAATAAGCTAATAAACCCATAGACGATGGCACATAAGAAAGGTGTAGGTAGTACGGATAATGGACGTGACAGCAATAGTAAACGATTAGGAGTTAAATTGTTTGGAGGCGAGCATGCTATAGCTGGAAACATTATCGTAAGACAAAGAGGAACAAAGTTCCACCCAGGTAACAACGTATATATGGGTAGAGATTTCACACTTCATGCAAGAATTGATGGATTTGTGAAATTTACAAAAAGAAGAAATAATAGAACTTTCGTAAATATTCTTCCTTCAATGGAGCAAGTTGAGGAAACGGTAGCGCCTTCTTTCGCTAAAGCTTCAGCGGTTAAAACCTCTTCTGCTTCAGCTAAATCTGAAGCACCGAAGTCAGAAGCTGCCCCCGCTTCCGCTAAAGCTTCAGCGGGCAGGCCAGATGACTTGAAGAAAATCGAAGGTATCGGTCCTAAGATTGCAGAAATTTTAGCTGCATCAGGAATTATTACATATAGCGACCTTGCCTCTGCAAATGTTGAATCATTGAGGTCAACATTGGAAGCAGCTGGAAACAGATACAAAGCGCATGATCCAACAACATGGCCAGCACAGTCAAAAATGGCTGCTGATGGTAAATGGGATGAGCTAAAAGTTTGGCAAGATGAATTAGACGGAGGAAGAGTTGTTGATGGTAATGCTGAAGAAGAGTAAAATAAAAGAGAAATATAAACTGAAAGCCTTTCGAATACTCGAAGGGCTTTTTTTTTGCCCAATTTTTAGGTACTTGATGTCTGGAACCAGCTTTCGCTAAAGCTTCAGCGGGTGAAACCAGCTTTCGCTAAGGCTTCAGATAATGTGGAACCCGCTTTCGCTAAAGCTTCAGCGGGTGGAATCAATTTTTAGAATTGCCCCTAATTTGGTTCAACTATATTATATTTGTTTTCCTACATGTTTAATCTAACTAAAAATCAGATATGCCTGAATTTGTCCACCTTCATAGCCATACTCAATATTCATTACTCGATGGAGCGTCTGATATTCCAGGATTATTGGATAAGGCTAAAAGAGATGGGCAGAAAGGAGTAGCGCTCACTGATCACGGAAATATGTTTGGAGCCTTCAAATTTGTAGAGGAGGCTCGCAAGCGCGATTTGAAGCCAATGCTAGGTTGTGAATTTTATGTAGTTGAAGATCGTCACAAACAGAAATTTTCGAGAGCAGCGGGAGAGCGAGATGTGAGACATCATCAATTGCTTTTGGCAAAAAATGCAACAGGATATCAAAATCTTTCCAAGCTTTGTAGTTTAGGATTTATAGAAGGTAACTACATGGGTTACCCGAGAGTTGATAAGGAATTGTTGGTTCAATATACAGAAGGAGTTATTGCGACCAGTTGTTGTATAGGAGCTGAGATACCGCAAGCCATTCTTCACAAGGGAGTAGAGGAGGCTGAAAAATTATTAAAGTGGTGGTTGGATATTTTTGGAGAAGACTATTACATAGAAATACAAAGACAAAAAGGCTTAGAGCAAATTGACCATACTGGTATGAGCCAGGAAGATGTCAATCAGGTATTACTGGGGTTTGCCAAAAAGTACAATATAAAAGTAATAGCTACCAATGATGCTCATTATATTGATGAGGAAGATTGGAAGCCCCATGATGCTTTGCTTTGTATAAATACTGGGTCTGTATTAGAGCAAGAAAAGAGATTCAAATTTCCAAGTACAGATTTTTACTTCAAGACGCAGGAAGAGATGAATAAGGTATTTGAAGATGTGCCAGAGGCCATTGCAAATACTATGGAGATTTATGACAAAGTAGATTTGTTGGATTTGAATAGAGATATCATTCTACCGGCATTTCCTTTGCCGAAAGGCTTTAAAAATCAAGGAGATTATTTGCGTCATTTGGCTTTTGATGGAGCAAAGAAAAGATATGGTACCATCGATCTAATAACAGAAGAGCGGCTAAACTTTGAGCTTCAGGTAATTATTGATTCGGGTTATCCAGGGTATTTTCTAATTACCCAAGATTTTACGAGTACTGCTAGGGAGATGGGTGTATCAGTAGGCCCAGGTCGGGGGTCTGCAGCAGGGTCAGTTGTGGCATACTGTCTATGGATTACCAATATTGATCCGATTAAGTATGATTTGCTATTTGAGCGTTTCTTAAATCCAGAACGTATATCGATGCCGGATATTGATATTGATTTTGATGATGAAGGAAGATCCAAAGTAATTGATTATGTAATTCAAAAATATGGACGTAATCAGGTAGCCCAAATAATCACCTACGGTACTATGGCAGCCAAAAGTTCTATTCGTGATGTAGGACGTGTAATGGATGTCCCGTATGGAGATGTAGACAAAGTTGCAAAAGCATTCCCTTCTAATAAAATAACCCTTAATAAATTATTGGCAGGAGATGATCTAAGTGCCAAAGCAAAAGAAGTACTCAATTCAGATGAGAAAGATCTTGCTTATAAGTTTAGAGATATGGCCAAGGGTAAAGACCAAACAGGAGAGCTCATACAGTTGGCAAAAAGATTGGAGGGTTCTGTGAGGAATACAGGGATTCATGCCTGTGGAGTAATCATTACTCCGGACGATATAAAAAACTACATCCCGGTTACAGTAGCCAAGGATTCTGATTTTTTGGTAAGCCAGTTTGACAACAACGTTGTTGAGAAAGCAGGTCTTTTGAAAATGGATTTTTTGGGATTAAAGACCTTGACCATTATAAAGGATGCAGTGGTTCTAATCAGAGATGGACATGGAGTTGATATTGATATTGATGATATTCCGTTGGATGATCCAAAAACCTATGAGCTGTTCCAGAAAGGAGAGACCATTGCTATTTTTCAGTATGAATCAGCAGGGATGCAAAAAAATCTAAAGTTGTTGAAGCCCAACAAGTTTGAAGATTTGATTGCGATGAATGCTTTGTATCGTCCAGGTCCAATGGATTACATTCCAGACTTTATTAATAGAAAACATGGGAAAGCTGAAATCACCTATGATCTTCCAGAGATGGAGGAGTTTCTGAAAGAGACATATGGAATTACTGTTTATCAAGAGCAAGTGATGTTGCTTTCGCAAAAGTTGGCTGGTTTTTCAAAAGGCCAAGCAGATATGTTGAGAAAGGCGATGGGTAAGAAGAAGAAATCGTTGATTGATGAAATGTGGCCTAAATTTGTAGAAGGTTGTGCGGAGAATGATTTTCCAGAAAAAGTTGTAAAGAAGATATGGTCTGATTGGGAAAAATTTGCAGCCTACGCATTTAACAAATCACACTCTACTTGTTATGCCTACATTGCATTTCAGACAGCCTACTTAAAGGCAAATTATCCGCGAGAATTCATGGCGGCCCACCTTAACCACAACATGGGTAATACAAGTTCACTAAATTTTTATTTGCGTGAGTGTAAGAGGATGGAAATAGAAGTACTGGGTCCAGATATTAATGAAAGCATCGGGAAGTTTAACGTAAACCCCAAAGGACAAATTAGATTTGGGTTGGCAGCTTTGAAAGGAGTTGGCGATGGCCCAGTGGCTGAATTGTTAGAAGCAAGAAAAGAAAAACATTTTGAAAACATTTATGATGTAACAAAGCGAGCAAACTTACGAAGTCTCAATAAAAGAGTTTTTGAGAGTATGGCATCAAGTGGTGCTTTAGATAGTTTTGGTTTGGCGCGGGCACAATACTTTTTGCCTTATGAAAAATTTGGAAGTCTACTTGAGCATGCAGTTAAGTTTGGTGCAAATTATCAGCACTCACAATCACAAAGTCAGAATTCGTTGTTTGGTGATATGAGTGATCAATTGATGCAGACACCAGATCTTAAAAAAGGTAGAGAATGGGATTATGTGATGATGTTAGAAAAAGAGAAAGAGGTAACAGGTATTTATCTCAGTGGTCATCCATTGGATCAATATAAGTTGGAGATGGCTCACTTTGTAAATTGTAAGTTGGAAAACATCCGTGAAGAGGATGGCCATAGTTATAAATTGGCAGGAATGGTAACTGAGGTATTTAAGGGAATGTCTCGTACCAATAACACACCGTATGTGAGATTTACAATTCAGGATTACTCTGGAAGTTTTGACGCTGGTCTTTATCGAGAGAATTGTGCAAAGTGGGGAGATATCATACAAATGGGTCAAGTAATTTATGTGGAAGGTCGATATAGGAAGAATAAAAATTCAGACAGGTACTTTTTCAATATAGCAGATATAAAAATGCTGGCCACTGTTTCTAATCAGAAGGCCAAGTCTTTGACCTTGAGAGTTCCAATGGAAACGATCACAGAGCAAAATCTTGAGATATTAGATACACTATTTAAAGAACATGAAGGAGATCAAATCTTAAAATTTAATATCACAGATGATACAGATATCAATCTAAAGTTGAATGCAGATAAACACCTGATTGAAATAAGTACAGAATTGATTATGGCCTTGGAGAAACTTGGCTTCAGTTATAAATTAAATTAATAGATAGTCGCACAACTTTTTAATCATCAAGAAGGTTTAATTGATATGAAATTCTCGATTATATCTGCAATGGTTTTCTCGTCCCTTATCAGCATGGATATGTGTTCTGGTCAAAAGTGGACGGCAGAAAACCTTACAACTTATGACACATTTGATGAGGTGGAATACATCTTTAACTTTGAGGATGACACGACCTATGTTATAAATTTTTGGGCTACATGGTGCGGGCCATGTATCAAAGAATTACCATATTTTGAGGATTTACCTACCAAGGACTCAGAAGGCAATCCAATAAAAGTGATTTTGGTGAGTTTAGATTTTAAAAATCAATTAGAATCAAAGCTGTTGCCTTACTTAAATAAGAACAAAATAGAATCAGAGGTGATTTTTCTAAGAGACTCAAAATATAATAATTGGATTGATAGAGTTGATCCCGAGTGGAGTGGATCAATCCCAATAACAATTATATATAATAAAAAAGGAAGGGTTTTTTTAGAGCAGGATTTTCACAGTGTGGATGAAATTGTTGCTCAGATTCCAAATTAACAAGACTTTAATACTAAAACAGAGGACAGTTTATGTTTTTTCTGTGCGTTTAGATAAATAAAGGCTTAATTTTGCCTTGCTTAATAAATAAAATTAAATAAATGAAAAAGATATTATTTGCACTTTTTGCTGTTGCAATTTTAGGATCAGCATACACGGTACACGGTGGACTGCATGTAGGAGATAAGGCTCCTGATTTCAAATTGATGAATGTAGATGGTGAGAAAGTTTCATTGGCTGATTACAAAGAAGCTAATGGATTTATAGTAACATTTACTTGTAATCATTGCCCTTATGCAGTTATGTATGAGGATAGATTAATTGCTTTGCACAGAGAGTTTGCTCCTAAGGGTTATCCAGTGATTGCAATCAATCCTAATGATCCAGAGGTAAAACCTGAAGATAGTTTTGAAAACATGAAAGTGAGAGCTAAGGATAAAAAATTCCCATTTCCATATTTAATGGATGAAGGTCAAAAAGTGTTTCCACAATATGGTGCGACAAAAACGCCACATGTTTATTTGTTAGATAAAGATTTAGTTGTTCAATATATTGGAGCAATTGATGATAATGCTCAGGCTGATTTTGATGTAGAATATAGATATGTTGCCTTGGCGATTAATGCTTTAGAAAATGGTGAAAAGCCTGATCCTGCAACAACAAAAGCAGTAGGATGCGGAATTAAGTCAAAGAAGTAAGAAAAACTTTATAAGATATTTATTAAGAGCAATGAGTCGTAAGATTTATTGCTCTTTTTTATATTCGAATTAACTATTTACTTTTATGTCTCCCATAAGCCAGTTGGTGGAATGATAGGAAAAAGTAACAAACAAGCCGCGGTTTTTAAGGATTCCAAATAGCTTTTTTCATTTTCTTTTGTTTGCCCAAAAGAAAACGAAACAAAAGAAAAGGGCACTCCCTCTAAGGCATTTTTGCTTGACTCACATCCTCAGCTCCCAATTTCCTGCTTCCCCGATCTCTACGAGCTCGAAGCCGCGACGGAAATTACTCGCCCCATGCTAACGAGAGAGATCTTACCATTTACTTCAAAATTATCCTTTATTCAATAAGAAAGTAAAATTAATCTTTAAGAGTTCTTGTTAAGACATTTTTTAGCCTAACTCACTTTGTAATTTCTCGAGAAAATACTTGTAGGTGATTTCTAATCCTTCCTTACGGGAAATTTTTGGTTCCCAGCCCAAAATACTTTTTGCTTTGGAAATATCAGGTTGTCTGACTTTAGGATCATCTTTTGGTAGGTCCAAATATGAAATCTTGGATTTGCTTCCTGTTAAAGCCAAAACCTCTTCTGCTAACTGCTTAATCGTTATTTCAACAGGATTACCAATATTTACCGGAAGGTTATAATCTGACTTGAGTAAACGATATATGCCTTCGGTAAGGTCGTCAACAAAACAAAATGATCTAGTTTGAGAGCCATCTCCAAAGACGGTAATGTCTTCTCCTTTTATAGCTTGGCCAAAAAATGCTGGTAATGCGCGGCCATCGTTTAGTCGCATTCTCGGTCCGTAGGTATTAAATATTCTTACGATGCGGATGTCAAGACCATGATAAGTATGATACGCCATTGTAATTGCCTCTTGAAATCGTTTGGCTTCATCGTATACACCTCTTGGTCCGATTGGGTTTACATTGCCCCAATATTCCTCACTTTGAGGATGTACTAAGGGATCACCATATACCTCAGAAGTAGATGCTATCAGAAGGCATGATTTTTTTTCTTTTGCAAGACCAAGTAAATTATGAGTTCCTAGACTACCCACTTTTAAGGTCTGAATTGGCATTTTCAGATAGTCAATTGGACTAGCTGGGGAAGCGAAGTGCAAAATGTAATCTAACTTGCCTGGTACGTGTACAAATTTGCTCACATCATGATGATAAAAACTAAAATGTTTTTCTTTCATCAAGTGAGATATGTTTGCCATATCACCAGTGAGTAAGTTGTCCATTCCTATGACATCATATCCACCATTAAAAAATTTATCGGATAAATGGGAACCTAAAAATCCTGCACAGCCTGTTATTAAAACTCGTTTCATGTCGTTTTTTATGGTCGCCCAATTGATGAATATAAAAATCCAAGGTCTTCCATTTCTTTTTTGTTAAAAAGATTCCTTCCGTCAAAAATAAGTGGCGTTTTCATTTTTGATTTAATCAGATTAAAATCTGGAGTTCTAAAAACATTCCACTCTGTCATAATGGCAAGTGCATCTACATCTTCTAATGTTTCGTATTGGTCTTTTGCATAATGGATTTTGTTTCCATAAATTTCCTTGACATTGTTCATTGCTTCTGGATCAAAAACAGATATTATGGCATTGTTTTTTAGTAATACATCAAGTGTGTACAATGCAGGGGCTTCTCTGATATCATCAGTTGATGGTTTAAAGGACAATCCCCAGATGGCAATTTTTATGCCTTCAAGATTATCATTAAACTGATTTAAAATTCTGTTGGCGATGATCAACTTTTGTCTGCTATTGACAGCCATGACTGCATCAAGAATTTTGAAATCATAATTGTGGTCCTGACTTGTTTTATGTAGTGCTTGAACATCCTTTGGGAAACATGAGCCACCGTATCCAACACCAGGAAATAAAAATCTTTTGCCAATTCTTGTGTCAGTACCAATTCCTTTTCTGACCATGTCCACATTTGCATCTGTTAATTCGCATAAGTTTGCAATTTCATTCATGAATGAAATCTTGGTTGCTAAGAATGAGTTGGCTGCATATTTGGTCATTTCTGCTGATCGTTCATTCATGAAAATGATTGGATTGCCTTGTCTTACGAAAGGAGCGTATAATCTCCTCATAACTTTTTCTGCTTTCGGAGAGCTTGTTCCTACAACTACGCGATCTGGTTTGAGAAAATCATGAACAGCTACACCTTCTCTTAAAAACTCTGGATTAGAAACAACATCAAATAGAGAAGGATCCAAGTTTTTCTTCAATACGTTTTCTACTTTTTCGGAGGTGCCAACTGGCACAGTACTCTTATCGACAATAACTTTATAGCTTTTAATGATCTTACTTAAGTCCTCTGCAACTTTGAGAATAAAGCTTAAATCAGCAGAGCCATCACCGCCAGGTGGGGTAGGCAGGGCAAGAAATATAATTTCTCCATGTTCTGTCCCTTTTTCTAGAGAAGTAGTAAATCGCAATCTGCCTTGTTCGATGTTTCTTTTGAAAATCGTTTCAAGTCCAGGTTCGTAGATTGGAATCTGGCCATTTTTCATTGCTTTGACCTTTTCTTGGTCGATATCAACACAAACCACATTATTGCCCGTTTCTGCAAAACATGTTCCTGAAACCAAGCCAACATAACCTGTACCTACTACCGTGATCTTCATAATTTAATGTTTACTCGTCAAAAGTACATTGAATCTAAAACTCATTATAAAATTTTATCATATGTATTGCTTGAATCTTGATGTATTTAGGCTAGTTGACCATAATTGGCAATCATTTTCTGATATAGGGGTAAATATTCTTTTAAAATGAGGGTTTCCACGAATAAAACTTGCGGTTAGGAGTATTAGATTTGAAGAATGGGCGACAAAAGACAAATGGAGTTCTACAATAAGCGTTAAAAAATGGATATTAAGGAAAACCTTCACATAATGACCGTGAAAGCTTAGCATTTGGCAGATTATTTGTCTTTATGTATAAAAAATACCTTTAATGAATAAAATATAGCGCTTTCAATGTCAAGTTTGCTCATTTTAAGACGTATATTTAATGATGTATATGTTTTCATACGAACTACTTAGGTAACAACAATAAAATTATAAACTAGTAATGAAAAGGATTCAAAATTTAGTATTAACTTTTTCCCTCGCTATTTTAACAACAGTAGCATTTTCACAAATTAAAGTGGTCGCTCCTAATGGCGATGTTGGAATTGGAACGAGTACACCAAGCGAAAAATTAGAAGTTAACGGAGGAGTTATGGTAGGTAATACTACTAATACAAATGCCGGAACAATTAGATATAACGGTTCAGACCTTGAAGGTTATGTAAATGGATCATGGACATCATTGACTGCCGCTGGCAGTGGTGGTGGAGGTGGTTCTGTATGGACTACTGGCACTGGTAACGATATTTATTATGATACAAGTGGAGGAGTAGGTATTGGAGTTCAAAATCCAACAAAGAAACTTGAAGTTCAAGGAGGAGATGTAAAATTTTACGGAAAAAACCTAGATATAGGTCAAGACGCTGCAAATTTTACTTCTAAGTTCAGAATTGGACACGGAAGATCTACAGATGGAACTTCAACAATTGATTTGATTTCAGATCAATCAAACTATCCAATCGTTGGATTTAGATTTAATAGAAATACTGTTGGTGTGAGTACACTTACACACTATGGTAATCAACAATTTATCTTCCAGAACGTAGCTGCATCTAACATTTACTTCAAAGTAGCTAATGCTCACAGATTTACAATCAGAGATTATGGATCAACAGGTATTAACGATAACAATCCAGATGCATCAACTGCATTGGATGTTGGAGGTGCAATTGGATACAACGGTACATTGGTTAATACATCTGATAAAAGATTAAAGAAAGATGTTAGAGATTTTAGAAGAGGATTGGAAGCTGTAATGGGTCTTAATACTATGTACTACCACTATACTGGTGACTTAGGAACTGATTCAGAAATGGAGCATGTTGGAATCTATGCTCAAGATCTTCAGGCAGTAGCACCAGAGTTGGTAAATGAAGCTGAATATGATTTTTCTGATTTCGATATCATTAATCATGATAGCGGCGAAGTTGAATTAATCGACCACGCTCCAAGAGCAAAAGCTTCATACTTAACAATTGATGAAAGTGCAATTAAATATATGTTGATTAATGCAATTCAGGATCAGCAAGCACAAATAGAAGAAAAGGATGATCAAATTAATGATCTTAACGATAGATTGGATGCACTTGAAGAAATGGTAAATGCTATGGCTCAGGGAAATGCAGTTCAAAATGTTGAATTGAAAGAAAGTGGAGCACTTCTTCAGAACTCTCCAAATCCTTTTAATGAGAAGACAGCTATCCAATATGTTTTACCAGAAGGCGCTAATAATGCGGTTATCTATGTAAATGATATGAATGGTAAAGCAATTAAAACTATTGTTCTTGATAAAAGCAGAACTGGTGAAATAAACATCAATGCTAATACATTAGGAGCTGGATCTTATTCCTATTCATTGGTTGTTGATGGAGAAGTTGTAGACACAAAAAGAATGGTATTAACAAAGTAATTCATTACTACTTTATAAAATAAAAAAGCCCGCGTTGAAAACGCGGGCTTTTTTATTTTATAGACCTGCCTCCCGGACAGGCTCGCTACAGACTCCAGACACGCATCGCTCCGCTCGCTACAGACTCCAGACACGCATCGCTCCGCTCGCTACAGACTCCAGACACGCATCGCTCCGCTCGCTATAGATTCCAGACACGCATCGCTCCGCTCGCTATAGATTCCAGACACGCATCGCTCCGCTCGCTATGGACTGCGCATCGCTTCGCTCGCTATAGATTCCAGACACGCATCGCCTCGCTATAGATTGGATACGCTGTCGCTTCGCTTGCTATAGATGCTATTTTATTAGGCCGTGTTTCTTGTAGACTTTAATTGCCTTTTTTACCATTGCCTTTATTTCTTTTTCAAGGCTGGCATCTAGGTACTTTATATGGAAGCAAGATTTTCCTTTTAAGAATTTGTTGAGTTGTTCTGAGAGCTCAAACTCTTTTGGGTGGGTGTAGATAGGGAAGAAGTATAACCTTACATCTTTTTCTTTTGGTTTGATGCTGGAGAAATAAAAGCCATCTACGGTTTTTGCTCCTTGTTGAGCTTCAATATTTCCTTTCAATTCAAAATTTGATGGAGAATCTACATTGATGACCAGTGGTCCAATAAAACTTTTGAAAATACTAATTAAGATTTCACGATTTATAACTGGGTCTTTTATCATGGTTTCAAGTTTTTTGATTAGGTAAAAAAACGAAAAGCGCTAGCCAATTTCTACTAAACCGTTTCATTAAAATTAGTTAGAAGAATCCTACTTTCTTATTATTTAAAAACATTTAAAAATTCAGTTTGCCTGGTATCGAAATCATCCTTATTAGATTTTGCTAATAAAATCATGGTTAACAACTAATTAGTAACAACTGCAAGGAGAGATATTTGACAGTTTTAGATGGATAAAAATTATTAAGTTTATCATTAAGAAAATTGTTTAAACACCAATTAACCAATTTGTCTCACCAATTAAATTTTTATTATTTTGAAAATAATCTTTCGAGTTAACAAGAAAATTTTCTCAAAATTTTCACTTTTCTTTTTTATAGGCCTTCTCATTTTTCTTAGTTCTAATGCAAACGGTCAAGAAAGAACCCCTTTGAAATTTCTCAAGTATATGCATTTTTTAGATGAATCACCTACAATGCTAGATGTGTCATATGCGATTGTAGAATGTGAATCCGAGGCCAAAATTTTTGTAGAAGTGATGAATGAATATCATGAAGATCAGACAGCTTCCATTACGATATTACTTACTGATCAAAGCTCAAAGGCAAAGCAGGAAATCACGATTGAGCCTTTTTTAGCAAAGAGGGCTTCAAGCTATTGGCCATCCTGTAATGATTCGAAATTCGGTAATCTGATTTTTAACCTGAATCCGGATATGAATCCAATGTATACCGAAGCCAAAGTGATTTTCAACTAACCAAATCAAACAACAACAACAATGAAACAATTATTAATAACCATCACGTTCGTGATGACAAACCTTATATTATTTGGGCAATGCGATCCTCCGACAATCAATGACTTTACTCCGAAAACAGGATTTATTGGAAGTACAGTTGAGATAAATGGATCAAATTTTGAAACAGTAGACATTGATGATAACATAGTTTATTTCGGTGCAGCAAAAGCAGAAGTAGTTAGTGCAACTTTTGGAACATTGGTAGTGACTGTTCCTGTAGGGGCAAATGCTGAATTACTTTCTGTTATGAATGCTTGTAATCTACTTGCTTTTTCGCAAGTACCATTTAATCCGCTATTTTGTCCATCTCCTTTGGAAGCTACAACATTTGAAAATGTTGCCTTTGATTTGCCAGTAACCTACGGGCCATATAATATGGCAGCCGCGGATTTGGATTTAGATGGCAAACTAGATCTTATAACACCTGATATTAATAGTGGGATATCAATTGCTACTAATATGAGTACTCCTGGAAACTTAAGTTTTGGTGCAATTAATATTCCTTATTCTCATACAACGAGAAGTATTGCAATGGCTGATTTTGATGGAGATGGAAAGAAAGATTATCTCCTAACTACGACTCTAATTCCAAATGCCAGTACTGGACCAGGTAATTTTGATAGAGGACCCATTTTTACCCATAATGTTGGTGCCTATCAAATTACTGCTGGGGATGTTAATGGAGATGGAAAAGTAGATATTATTGGATCAACTTTTGGAGGTCAATTGACAATTAAATTGAATACAACTACGGGACCTGGTAACTTTAGTTTTGATGTGACAACCCACACAATTCCAGGTGCGTTTGGGGCCTTGCACGGTATGAATTCTGTCGATTTAGATGGAGATGGTAAGATGGATGTTATAGCTTCCTCAAGGGGGGCGGACGTTTTTGTAGCGTGGAGAAATATTACTCCAGTAGGTGCAACAGTTCCAGTTTATGAAGCTCCGGAATCATGGCCTGCTCTTGGTGATATATACAGATCAAGTATTGCTGATTTTGATAAAGACGGCTTGATGGATGTAGCTGGAGTAAATTTTATTAGTGCAACTACAAGTATATTAGAAAATATTTCTGTTCCAGGCGATATAAATTTTAATACAGCAATTCTTGAAGATTCACCACCTGCAAATTACAGAATAGTAGTTGGTGACGTAGATGCAGATGGCTATCCTGATATGGTTACTAAATCACAATTTAGTAATACTTTTTCTGTATACATTAATACATCTAGTACAGGAGTATTTGGATTTGCTCCTAGAACGGATTACACATCTTCAGCTGAAGCTGAGGTAAGTGGAATGGCTATATCTGATTTTGATGGAGATTTTGCACCTGATATTGCAACTGGTGGAATAGAAAGTAATTCAATACGATTCCATGCAAATACAAGTGCTGCATTGGATACAGAACCACCCATTGCTTCTTGTAAAAACTTTACACTTGCTTTATCACCACTTGGAGAAGCAACTTTAACTCCAGATGATATTGATGATGGATCTACCGATGCGTGCGGAATTAATACCTACGAAATTTCTCAAACCGAATTTACCTGCGCAGATGTAGGTCAAGTTGATGTGATTCTGACTGTAACTGACTTTGAAGACCAATCTTCAACATGTACAGCAACAGTGACCATCACTGAAGCAGAAGTTGTAGTGACTGGACAAACTACAGTGTGTGAAGGGGAAACAGTTCCACTTACATCGACCCCAGCTGATACCTGGCAATGGAAAAGGGATGGAGTTAACATACCTGGAGAGATAGCTCAAACTTATATAGCTTCTGAATCTGGAGATTACTCTGTAGCTGTAACAAATGTAAATGGATGTGATGGAGAATCTCCAGCAGTAACGCTAACCGTAAATGCAAATCCCATAGTAGAAATATCTCCTGATCCTGCTTATCTATGTAATGGTGAAATTACATTAATTGCAAGTACTTCATCGACATATCAATGGAAGCAGAATGGTGTAGATATACCTGGAGCAACTTTAAATACCTATGTAGTGTCTGTGACAGATGACTATTCGGTAGAGGTAGTTGATGTCTTTGGATGTAACGCACTTTCAGATCCTGTTACTGTTTCAGTTAGTGAGGCACCAACTGCCTCATGTAATGATATAACAATTAATTTGGATAGTAATGGAGACTATACAATTGCTCAGGCTGATATTGATGCTATTGCAATTGGGAGTTCAGATAACTGTCCAGATTTTACATATGCATTAGTAAATGGAGAAACCACTTATGATTGTGATGATGTTGGAGCCAGCTTTATAGTGATTCTTAGAGTTACAGATACGGACTCTAATTTTGCAGAATGTGATGCATCGGTTTTTGTGGAAGATTCAGGGAGTTCTTGTAATGCACCACCAGAAGCTATATGTCAAAACATTATGGTTTCAGCTGATAATAATTGCATGGTAAGTGTAATGGAAAGTGATATTGATAATGGATCTACTGACCCAGATGGCGATGATTTAGATATCAGTATTGATAATGGTGGCCCTTTCGGAGTAGGCGTCCACGATGTGGAGCTTACAGTGTCTGATGGAGAGAATACAGATGTTTGTATTGCAACTGTTACGGTTGTAGATGATACTCCACCAATGGTAGCTTCTCTTCCAGATATTGAAGAAAGTTGTGAAGTAATATTAGTTGCTCCAACGGCAAATGACAATTGCGCAGGAACAATAACTGCAACGACAACTGATCCAACTTCTTATTATACATCAGGAAATCATGTAGTTACATGGACCTTTGATGATGGAAATGGAAACTCAATTAATGTAGATCAAAATGTTTCTGTTCAAGATTACCTTGGCATTGATTCTCAAGATGAATGGTTAGAATCCTTTACTCTTACTAATGTGAATAATGTCTCAGGCAACGACGGTGGTTATGGTGACTACACAGCTCAGACTGTATACTTGACAATAAATGATTGGCATGAAGCTACTTTTGTACCAGGCTATTCTGGAAGTGAATCTTACTCTTATTTTAGGATATATATTGATTATAACCATAATGGTATTCTTGAACATGCAGGTGAGAGAGCAGCTCAGGGAAATGCAATAGGTACAGAAATCACCACTTTTGATATTCCTCCAAATGCATTACCTGGCCCTACGCTAATGAGAGTTACAATGGGAGCAACTGGATATCAAAGACCTTGTGAAGATTATTTCGAAGGTGAAGTGGAGGACTATACTGTTGTCTTGAATTACTGTGATCAAATTACTGATGCTGGATCAATTACTAGTCCAGGTACAATTTGTGGAACCAACGACAATCCAGGAGAAATAACTAGTATGATGGACGCACAAGGTGGATCAGGTGGAATTGAATATGTATGGCTTAAGAATGAATCTTATTGTGATATGCCAGATGTTCTAGAATCAAATGGCTGGAAAATTGTTGGTGCTAATACAAGTACGTATGACCCTCCTCCGACTATGACGAGTATTTCCTATTGTAGGGCAGCAAGGAATTTTGGTTGTCAAGATTATTTATATTCAAATGTTGTGCATGTAGAATATAGTCCAGCTTGTGTGCCTGATTGTCCTGCTGCAGGAAGTGATTCTCAAAAATGGATTAAAAGATTTAAGCTTGGAAATATAGTTAAGAATTCAGGTAATGATGGTGGTTATGCAAACTATACTAATGTTGTTGGTTCTGCTGATCCTGGACAGAAATTGACCTATCAACTTAGACCTGCAGGTACAAGTGGAACAGCTTATTGGAGAGTATGGGCTGACTGGAATCAAGATGGATATTTTGAGGGAAACTGTGAATTAATAATTGAAACTTCTGGCACTAATACTAGGAATGGTCAACTTTATATTCCTGATAATCCTATGTTAGGTACAACCAAAATTAGGGCTGCGATGAAAGTAGGTTCTTATCCTGATCCATGTGAGACCTTTGCAACGGGAGAAGTAGAGGACTACTCCATAACTATAAGTGCTGCGGCATTTGCTGAAACAGAAGAAGAGGAAGAGTATGCTTTTAATAGTATGCTACCTCATGAAATGTCAATTAGGTCTTATGAGGATGGAATTATTAACAATGGATTTAGTTTCAGACCTAACCCAGCCTCTGATCGCATCAATATTGAATTAAATGAAAGTGTGATTGATGGAGAGTTCTCAATCTTCAATCAATACGGAAAGGTAGTTTTCCAGAAAACGAATATGGGTGATAGTAAATTTTTGGAAGTTAATGTGAAAGATAATAATCTGCTTCCTGGATTATACTTTATTAGACTTTCATCAAAGAATTATAAATCAGTACAAAAACTGATAGTTATCTAATAATTGAGTTGAAACCAATAAAGAGCTCACTGGAAAATATTTCGGTGGGCTCTTTTTCATTCTGGGTTCTATAATTCGTTAAACTTTTCTGCGACTCTTTTAGAAAACATCTCTGCACCTACACTATTAAGGTGTCCACGATTATATCGGTTTTCAAATGTATAATATTCGGGAAAGTCAATTCCGTCTCCAACGTATATTGCCTTTTTTACTTCAAAGTGTTTGAAGACAGGGCTGTTTGGAAAGAATAGGAAAATTATATCAGTATCGTATTTTTCTCCTATTTTTTCTAACCTTTTACATTCTTCTTGAATGACAAGATCGCGATTTTTTATTTTGTAGCTATTGCCCATTGCTCTTTTTTGAGCCTTTAATTTCTTCTCGTACTTAACCTTTTCTTTTAGATAACCAGGGGCTTGATTCTTTTTGGAGTTCTCACCAAAGAATTCTTTGTCAAGAGCATAAAAACCCCTTCCTTCTCTCCATGGTTTCTCGAGTTTTGAGATATCTTTATTATAGACGATTATATTTTTAATGCGATTGACGCACAGAAGTTTTTCGAGGTAGGAGAGTATATGATTATAGTATTGATCTCTTTTCCCTTTGAAATATTTGAAAGCGAAGCTAAGGCTCTGCTTATTAAGAAAATAAGAAACTCTGGCAGTGTGTAGATTTACTTCATGGATGCCCATTGCACCAGTAATTGGTACTACGATTCTGTCTACCTTATTCTTTTCTAGAAAATTTTCTATAAGGAATGAAGATTCGTGTTGTGGGGTGGCGTCCCAGGCTAGGTTAAATGTTTTTGTTTTTTTCTTGGTGTATTCGTCAAATGTTCTTGGATTTAATTGTCTGTTGATGAGACTATTTCCGTAGAATACAGTATTGTAATTCTGATTGCTGTTTTCAAAGTGATATAATTTTTTGGCATAGTTTGGGTTGCCGATAAGCGTTGGGCTTAATAGATGTATTGCTATAATTGTTAGCAGACCAATGATGGCATAAACTCCGATATCTTTAAGAAACTGCTTCATCTTTTTTTGTTCCTTTTCTTTTTGGATTTTTTGCCTTTCGGCAAATCTGGATTCTGCTGTAAATAAAGTTGACCCATTCTTTTAGAAAATAGTTCTGCGCCTTCTCTATTTAAGTGATTCAAGTTTACAATATTTTCATCTTCAAAGAATTCAGGGAAATCTCTTCCGTCTCCCATGTAGATATTTTTGTGTCCTGTCAAATACCTATAGGTAATCTGATTAGGCATATATAGGAAATATATATTTTTGCCATAAGACTCTACAAGTTCTGCAACCTTTTTTAATTCTGAGATTGCCAATTGTTGTTTTTCAGTTGGTGGCTTGACAGAACTTCTGCTTGGGCTCATTTTTTTATTCTGTGATCTTACTGCAGCAGTTTTGGCTCTTACTTCATCCACGACTTTTTGGCTTTTCCCTCTTTGCTTTTCTAAGTCAAAGAATCCATTTTCTTCTACTGGAGCAATATTCTCATTTGCGGAAGCGTAATAATCTATAATCTCACCAATCTCACCTACTGCTAAAAGATTTTCGCCATAGGATAGAAAATGATTATAAATCTGCTTGCGATTATTACTAAAGTATTTTGTTGCGGTTGTAACATCTTGAAGATCTAAATAATATTTAGACCTAACTGAATGTAGGGACCTATCTGTAATTGCTCTTGGTTCTAGAGCAAGGAAAATGTAATTGTCAACTTGTAGATCGTTCTCTAATAAATGTTCCAAAGCATATTTCATCTCGAGGTACATCATACCATTGACGCCTAGATTAAATGTTGAAGTATTGTTATTGGTATATTCATCAAACACTTCAGGGATGATATTACAAACTATCGTACTTGGTCCTATGCACACAGTATTATATTCATCTTGATGCTCAAGCAAATAATCCAATTTGATAGAATAGGGTTGATTACCCCAATCATGAGGTAGGCCCAACTTAATGGCTGCAGTGATAGCTCCTGCGATTCCAAAAAAGATTGCTATTCTAATAAAGAATTTCTTCAAGTTGTGTTAGGCTTTAAAATTGAAAATATATAAATGACTTTTCGCCATATAAATATTGGATTACAAAAAAGTAAAGTACTAAATATATTGGGTATCTGATAATAGGGTTTTTTGGCATTCTTTCAAGACCGTGTAAAAATTTCTTGTTGATTCTTTCTACTACAAACAATACTATCGATACTATAAAAATAAGCAAAAGTAGCTTACTAGATAAACCTAATGATTGTAGCGTTGGTATAAATTCGAGAGTTGGTCTTTGAAACATATTTTTGACGAAGGTCAGACTACTAGAGAAAGTACTTGACCTAAATATGATACATAGATATGTCCAAAAGCTCATCAACAAAAACCAACTTCCAAATTCATATAATTTTGTTTGTCCAACGGATAAGCTCTTTTTAAATTTCTTCCTTGATTTCCGATTATAAATTTCTATGATAAGAGCGATGCTTTGTAGAAATCCAAAAATCACATAGGTCCAATTGGCTCCATGCCAAATCCCGATAAGGGTGAATGTGATAAGCGTCGAAATATAAACTGCCTTAGCTCTAAATTGTCTCAAACTCATGGTAATGGGATTAAAAACATAGTCCCGAAACCAAGTCGACATTGAGATATGCCATCTTCTCCAAAACTCAGTACTATTGGTTGAGAAGTATGGATTATTGAAATTTTGCATGAGATCAAAACCTAGTAATCTTGCTGACCCGATTGCTATATCAGAGTATCCTGCAAAATCACAATAGACCTGAATTACAAAAAGGATAGCTGCAAGGAATAGTATTGGGCCGCCTAAGCCAGCATGATCCGCATAAATGGCATCAACAAAAATTGCACAATTATCTGCAATTACAACTTTTTTAAATAAGCCCCATAGGATTTGACGCATGCCATCTCTTCCTCTTTCAAATGTAAATATTCTAGTTACTTCAAACTGGGGTAGAAGATTGGAGGCTCTTTCGATGGGTCCTGCGACCAGTTGCGGAAAGAATGAAACATAAGCAAAGAAGTCAATAATTTTTTTGGTTGGCTTCATCCTACCATAATAGATATCCAAAGTGTAACTAAGTGTTTGAAAAGTATAAAAACTAATACCAACAGGAAGGATTACATGTAAGGTCCTAGCATTAAGCTCTAGACCCATGTTGCTAAACATGGATACAAAGGATTCAACGAAAAAATTATAATATTTAAATACAAATAAGAAACCAAGGTTTACAAAGAGGCTGATTGCGACCAGCATTTTTTTACTGGAATGTTTTTCAGTCTTATCTACTTGGATGCCAATGATAAAGTCCACAAAGGAACTTATGACTATAAGTGAAAGGAATCGCCAATCCCAATATGCATAAAAAAGATAGCTTGCAACAAGTATTAAAAAGTTTTGGCTAGCCTTACTTTTATTAAGTGCCCAATAGATTAAGAATACAATTGGGAGAAATAGAAAATATTCAAGAGAGTTGAATAACATTAATTAAGCTTGGCTTATGATTATATCTTTTTATATGCAAACATCGATCTACCAAATTGAATACAATAGAAGTCGTTACCAATGGGGTAGTTTCCCAACTAATGAAAAGCTCAATAAGCTTTTCGATTAGTTGATTTTAATTAAGCGTTTAACTTGGATTCTACTCCAGCAACAATATCGCCTACATTTTTAAATTCTTCAATTTCTAGTGTTTTAAATCTCACATCAAATTCTTCTTCTATACTTGCGATGATTTCAACATGGTTGATAGAATCCCAGTCTTCAATTTCTGAAGCTACTGATGATTCGTCAATGTTCAAACTATCATCGTCTAAGACTTCTTTGATGATGTCTGCAAGTTTTCCTAAAATTTCGCCTTTATCCATTATTATGTATAGCTTTTAATTCTTTTTCGTAATCTAAATTTATTGTTTCTTCTAACCATTTAAGATAATCTTTATTATCCAAAAGTTCTTTTATATCATATCCAATTTTACCATCCAAAATTGAATCTTTTTTATCATCATTTCTAAGGTAGAAATAACTTTGTGGAGCGGTACTTACAATTATATTCTTTTCATCGCCAGCTTTATCTAATATCTCTAATACTGCTTTTTTCTCACCACGTCCTCCATCATTAAAATCATCTAAAACCACTATTCCGTCTTCGCTCATCTTTGGATACAATTGAGGGAAGCAATCCATGGTACTGCTGTACAAATCACAATCTATATGAAAAAGAGAGATATCGCCATTTAGGTTTTCAATATATTTTGGGACAGTAGCATTAAACCATCCTTTATGCAAGGTGATGTTATCTGAGAGCTCGTAACTTTCAATCAACGCAGTCAACTTATCAAAGTTGCTCTTAAATTGACCTTTTTTATATCCTCTATCATGTGTTTCGTCCGGGTCAGGTAATCCTTCGAAGCTATCGAATAAGTGAATGTGTTTGTTGGAGCCTAGTTTTTTCAACATCAAGCCCATAAAGATACCACTACCACCTTTATAAGATCCACATTCTACTATATCTCCAGGTACATTTACATTTTCAATCACTAGGTCCATCAGTTTACCCATTCTAAATGGATCAATTAAAGTTAGTCTATTGATCTTATCCCAGTGCTCGTAGATAAACTCATTGTCGTGCTTGGAAAAAACGTACTTTTTGGCGAGCATATCTTCTCGTTCGGTTGGTCTCATAAGAGCCAAGTAAGATTTGCTCCAAGGCAATTCAATTAATGTATGAAGGGATTCGTTTTTTATAAGTTGATGTACTTCCATGCTATACTTTCTCTACGATGTAAAATTTATTTTGGGCATTGGCACTTGTTGTCATCACTGGATGAACAATATCTTCTGCCAAAATAACTTTTAAGCCTAGTTCTTTTAATTTATTGTCAAATTGAATATGATCTACTGAAAAATTATACAGATGATCAAATTGAGGAATATTGGTTGCTGTTGTTAAGAAAATTTTGCCATTTGCGGTAAGCACATTCTTACAAATCTCCAGCAGCATATAAGGATCTGATAAATGCTCTAGTATCTCTATCAAGAATATACAATCATAACCGTCAGAATTAGTTCCATCAAAGTATTCTTTATAGAAATTTACTTTATCAAAATGTTGGTCAAGGAAAGAATCTAGAGTCAAATCATATGCATTGATTAGATCAATTTTATCTTGAGTCAATTGGATTTCTAAACCTGGTCCACACCCAATAAACAAGCCCTTGTTTGAAGCCACAAGATTTTGTTTGATGATCTGCATAATTCTAAACCTGTGTGGTGTGAGAATAGTGCTCAGAAGAAGAATGATATTATAATCGATTCTGTTTGGTGCTTCTCTTTCGGGATTCAGCTCTAGTGGGAATTTGCCAGTTTCGTTGAAAGCTCTAACGTCCTTATTATAGGACTTGATGTATTTGACATAGGCGTTCTTTACTTCATCCTTATCTAATGAATGAAATGCAATATAGTCATTGATAAAACGCTCTAGTTCGGCGTATAAGTTTTCGTCATAGTGCTCAGAGAAACCAAGTTTTTCTGATAAGATTGTGAATAATCTATTTTCCTCGATTAATTCTGCACAAAATGATTTTGTTTCTAAGTTTCCCATTTTAATTTATTGAAATAAAATGAGCGAATGGAGTATAGCTTTCAACATCAAGATACCATTTGCCATCTTGCTCTGTGAAACCTAAATTTTTATAGTGGTCTTCTACGAGTACATTTTTCTTTGTTGGAATTCTTTCTCCTACCAATTGTTTTTTGTTGGATTGTTTTGCAAGCTTGACCAATTCGTTTAGTACTAATTTTTCTACATCTCTTTTGAGAACTCTGCAACTCATAATCCACGTATCGATAAAAAATTGTTGACCTAAATCTTCAAGGATGATCAGACTGATAAGTCCGTAGTCTCCAAACTTGTCACCAAGAGAAACGTATTGGGACTTGTATTTTGGTGAGCTCATTAAGTCCTTAATTTCTTGCTCTGTATATCTGATGGTCCTAAGATTAAACTGATTTGACCTTTGGGTTAATTGAGCAATTCTAGGAACATTAAAATCATCGAAAGGAACAACCGCCGCTTTCATTTCTAAATTCTTAAGATAGTCTTCTATAGAATTAAATGATTGTTGCATTCCTTTCCTCTTTGCCTCGGTTTGATATTGTGATGTTCTATCTTTATCCAAAGGAGAGAAAGAAGCAGTCTCAAACAAATTAAACTGTTGTAGATAAGAAATATATTCAGCTGGATCTTCCGGTAATTCTGGGACGCTTACATCTGGTAACTGTTCTCTTACTAAGTTTCTTTCAAATGGGTTATCGTCTAAAAAAACCATGGAGTCAAAACCAATATTCAAGACAGACTGAATATATCTGATGTTGTCGGCTTTATTTTCCCAATTGGCAACAAAGACAGAAATATCTTCTAGCCTTAGCACCATGTCAGGGTGTTTCTCAAAAGGTTCTTTTGCTATGTGGTCTGTATTTTTACTGCAGATGCATAAAATTATCCCTCTGTTCTTTAGGTTTTTAGCCCAGAGTTGTAATTCGGTAAAGGCCTTGCCCAAACCAAGAGAGCCAACTTGTATTTTTTCAATTCCATCATCCCCAATAATTCCTCCCCATGTTGTATTGTCTAAATCAAGGATAAGGCACTTTTTAAATTTGCCAATGATGGATGCAATGATGTCCACAATGCTCTGTGAAATTCTTGGAACAAATGCAAAGCTGGTTACAATGTCAGTCCTGATGTGAGTCTGAGGATCATAACTATGGGACCTTCCTAAATGATTATGAATGGATGCAAGATCAACGATAAAAACATTTGAGTTTTGGATGGCAAGTTCCATCAATTTGAAATTGAGCTTTCGCAATTGAAAGATCCAAGATGATTCTACCTTATTTCCAAAGTTATTAAAGACCATGTCAGGTAGCTCTATAAAGTTTGCTATTAAGATCTTGGCCTTGAATTTTCCTTGGATGGTGTTGATATAATTTTCTAGCTCTTCTATTTTCCTTTCGGCAAATGAGTTTTTATCTTCAGACTTATAGTAGCTTTTGATTAATTTCTCAGATGCTTTATAAATGAGAATAAACTCAGAATCATTTTTATAAAGTTCTGAATCAGGGCTAAAAACTAGCAAATCTATTTGATCATAATCTGCTTCAAAAACTTGGATATCGAGACCTCTATCAACGCCATAGCCAACAATTCCTTTTTCTAGTAATTGCGTGGCAGTATCACCTAAGATTGAAATTGAAGTTTTCTTCAATCCCTCTCCTTTGTTTTTGGCTTTTCGTTTTAGCTCTCTATAAGTTAGAACGCCCATTTATTGGTTGATTTTTGGTCATTTAATCCAAGCAGTCGATTCAAATAAATATTTAACTAATATCTTAATCTAGTCGTGAATTTAATGGCCAAATTTCGTCATTTTTGAGCAGAATCAGTCAAGCTGAAAGTCAATTTTTATTAAATAATTATTTTGACTTTTTCATTGATGGTATAGTAGTTTTCTCGATCTGAGGAGACAACTAGCAGAGTCATAAATTTGGTGCCCTTTTCAAGATCGGCAGTTGGAATTGTTAGCTTGAAACCAGTTAAGAGATAATCAGGATTTTTTGCTTTGTCAGCGTATTTTTTCCTTGGTGTCCAGTTGTCTACTGGATAGACGTTTGCTCCAATCCTAATGAATGCACCCGCTGGTGCTTTTGTCATAGGTCGATCTATGGCAGTTCCTTTGATTGTTATGCTATCACCGGTGATTTTGATTGCTTCATCTTTCATCATTACGTACACACCATTGACCTGATTGATGGCACCTAATGTTTGTTTTCTAGAAGCTGTTAATTCTTCGAAGGCTGGGGTAGGTAGTCTTTCGAAAGTAGTGATTTCTTGGCCTCCTTTTCCTTCTTCTTTTGGCTGGATTCCATCTTTTTTATTTTTTTTCTTTCTTTTTTGCTCCGCTTTTCTTTGCTTTTGCTTTTCGGCTTGTCTTTTCTTAGCCATTTCAATTTTGTCTTTGTCAACATGTTCTATTTGACATGATTGCAAAGTGGCAAGTCCAATTATTAGTATTACAAGTAAAAAGCTTTTCATTCTCCTAAATTAATTGTTTTCTAATTCTAATGGTCTTTTTTCTGTGATACCTTCAAAACCTAAATCTAATTTGAAATTATTTATAAAATATTCAGTGTCTACCAACTCAATCATTTTTAAATATTCTTCTAGTGTTTCATCTGGTAATCTGTCTGCTTTTTCTGTTAATTCAGCATATAAGCCCTTATTATTTTCTTTCCATTTATTATTTGGATTAAAAATCAAAAGTAATCCAGAAGGAGGGCAGTCAAGAAAGATAAATTTTAAATCTGCTCTTTCTTTCATTAAAACATAAATGGCTTTCCATACATCACCAGTCCAAGCACCTTGATTTGGTCCTCTTTTTCTTTTTGCAGAGATATCATCAATTGGAATAATGTCATGGACGGTTATAATACTTTCGCTTTTGCAAATAGATTCTGTATTAATTATGTCCATAAAGACTTGATCCGCGTGATGTAGTCCATCGATAAATGCTAAATCTATTTTCTTGCCTCTATATGCTTTTTCAAGATAATCACTGAAAAAGTCATCGCTTGGAACCTGATAAAAACGCAGCTCCTTTTTGTTGTCTGAAACATCTTGCTCTATGACAAATCTTGGATCAACACCTACGCAATAAGCTTTCGCTAATTTTATTGAGTTGCCAGTATTGGTGCCGATTTCAAAATATTGAGAATTTTCATCTTGAAGATCATTGAGTTTTTTCAATGCTTGATAGTAGTCAGTTTTACTAAAGTTTGAAAGTTTGACAAATCTTTTAGATTCTTTGACTAAAGATATTTGTCCTTTTAAATTTTCAATATCAATTTTGCATGAATCGGAGGTATAGGTAGTGCCGACATATTGAATATGAAAAAATTGTGATTGTGTCAGGTGGTTGAAAATAACAATAGAGCCATAATTTCTGCCTTTAAACTTTACATTGGCAATAGATATCAATGTTGTCTGTTCTTTTGCAAATACAATGTTATATAAATTGGTTCCAGTAAGTGTTGCTATTATATCAGCATTTGCAATGATAGCGATTTGCTTTGAAAGCGTTAGTTTGGTTGGATCTATGATTGAATAATCATTTGATTCAAAAAAATTGATTATTTCATCCTCATTTTTACACTGCAAAGAAGACCTATTTATGTCAGTATTGGCTATGTAGATATTTTTTTTCCAGTCATTGAGAATATCGGAATGTTTATCTTTGCAATGGGAAGCAATAATTTTAAAAACGTTTATATGCTCAAGGTGGGCTTCTGTTTCTCCTTGAATGGTTTTTTCGGGGATAATTAGGTTTTCAAAAGAAGATACTTCTCTTACGATAAGAATCTTTTCAGTTGGAATGTCTAGGATATCCAACAAAATATCAAGGAGCTCATTTCTTTTATCCTCTACTTTGAGAATGTCTAGAAACGGATCAACAAACACAAGTTTTTCGAAGTTTCTATTTTCCTTGATAAGATACCAAAATCTAGCTGAGCTATCTGTAAAAATATGCCCATACATTAATGTGATTAGTCCAAGGTATATGGATTTTCCTTTATAGTGTTTTGTGATTTCTGATTCTTTTACAATCTCTGGACTTTTGTCAGTCCAAGAAGAGATTGTTTTGATCTTTGAGGCGCTTATCAATTGCCCATTAGCCATATACACGCCTCCCACAAACGCAGACTCAATTTCGTTTGAGTTTGTTGGAATTATAAATGCGTTTTCATATTCATGAGATGAAAGTGCACTAACACTGATATTAATTTTCTTTTTTGGCATTACTACAAGTCAATAGCATTTTTGGAATAGAATTTATTTAATTACGATTCCTGTAAAGTTGCTTCTTTATTGATAAATTTTAGTGAATCAACAAGGGACAAAGATGATCTGTACTTTTTAAATTGTTTCTCTTTTATTTTGTTCACCTTCGATAATAGCATCTCATATTTATCGCTATTTTCTTGTTTGAAGGAAGGGTTTAAGTTGCTGATTAACACCAAGCCATTTGGGTTGGCGTCTATGAAGCTAAGTGATAAATCTGGTCGTAGTTTGTTTAGCAAGTGAGCCATTTTCCAGAGCGTTTCTGGTTCATTTTTTTGATAATTGAAATCGTTTAGGATATTGGGAATTAGTACTTTACCATCTTCTTTACAATGAGCCTCTAAATCTAAAAAATCACGAAGTAATTTTTTTGGCCTTCGTGGTCCATCAATATATGCTAAATCAATTTTTTCCTTTTCGAATGCTAAATCAGCATCATCCTCAAAGAATTTTGCTGTATTCTTTTGATAAAAACAAGCTTCTTTCTTTGATCCTAATTGTTCACTTGAGATATTTAATAAACGACTGACGACATGGCTGATTCCGTTAGAATAATTTATTGATTTACTATTACCAATTTGGAAATAAAGGTAATCAACTTCAAGTTGAGTATCTAGAAATTCAACTATGTGATAGTAATTTATATTATTTTTATTTAAGGAAGGTTTGGTAGTATCAATATCATCTAATTTAGAGTCTATGCCTGTTTTAATATCTTCCAAACTCATGATAAATGACCCGTCTGGAAAACGAGTCATGTTTTCAAAAAGGATATACTTTAGTTTGGTGTCGTCTTGATAATTTAAAGCTAGCAATTTTTCCTCATAGCTCTTTGATTCTAAGCCTTTTGAGAGAACGATTAATTCTCTATCTTTTTTACAGTATATATAATTGAATAAGACTTCATCTTCTAATGCAATTATTTTGAGTGCATTATCATAAATTGCTAACTGCTGAGTAAATGGAGTTTTGTATGGATCTAGGATGGAATAACCTTCTGAAATAAAGTAGTTTTCAATTTCTTCTTCGTTCTTGCAAACATGTTTGTTGTTCGGCTTATTTCTGCTGGTTATATAAATTTTTGAATTCCAAGTTTCGCCGATGTTAGGATAATGCTTAAATCCAAAACTAGTCATTCGATTTATTACTCTTTCGAGGGATATCTTGTCTGGAACATTGTATTTTGAAACTTCATTGATTGGAATTCTTAATGAAGAAAATTTCATAGGTTTATCAACAAAAATAATTTTATCCCAATCCAAATTGAATGCTTCAAAGAAAGTTTTGACTGGTTCGTACATTGTCTCACCATTATAAAGGGGCATTGACTCATCTAAGGTGAAGACTACATTATCATAAGATCTAATTCTCATCAAAGACTTAACTCTAGCTAAAGCATCAAAGAAGAATTGTGACAAGTTATTTGTTAGTTTGCCAATATAGATTGATTTTCCTTTTATTGTTTTTATACGCTTTAAGTTCAGATCTAGTTTCGGTAGATGCTCTCCTGATAAAAATTCATTATTGCATTTTGACGATTCGATGATCTCAAGAGATTCATCATAGCCAGCACATTCAATTTTTCTACCTGATAAGTCCGTAAAGCTTGGTATTAAATAGGAATCCCTATGGTATTCTAGTGACTTCTTTTCTTTATCAAATTTCGTAAACCGCATACTTAGAATTGAAAATAAATAAAAGTGTTTTCTCCATAAAAGTACTCAAGAACCAGCAGGCTCAAAATCAAGTAGAAGATAGTTCTAATAATTCTATTTTTGAAAACTGTAGCTAAGCCATGAGTATATCTTCTGTTAACCCATTCTATAACTAACATTATTGTGACGAATATGAAAGTGAGCCATAGATCTATTTTTTCTAGTTTGAATCGTTTAAACACTTCCGTAAATGAAAGATTCTTGTCAGTAAAGTTGAACATTTCAAATATGTAGGTAAAACTTTCACCGATTGAATCTGACCTAAAGAAAATCCAGGCAATGGTCACAATGATAAATGTCATTAGGATTCTAAAAAATTCAGATAATGATGGAAGAACTGAGTTTTGAGCAGCTACATCCGTAAATTTTCTGTTTGATTTTGTAATGACTTGCGGGATATATAATAAGGCATGTATCAGACCCCAGAATATATATGTCCAATTAGCTCCGTGCCAAAATCCACTTACTAAAAATATGGCAAAGACATTTCTAATTTGTTTAAGTTTTGAAACTCTACTACCTCCGAGTGGAATATATAGATAGTCTCTAAACCAAGTCGAAAGCGATATGTGCCATCTTCTCCAAAATTCTGCAATGTCTCTTGAAAAGTAAGGTGTAGCAAAGTTTTGCATAAGATCAAATCCTAATAATTTTGAAGTACCGATAGCAATGTCAGAGTAACCTGAAAAATCACCATAAATCTGGAATGCAAACAGAACGGCACCAACAACTAATAAGCCAGGTGGGCAGGAGTCGGAGTGTGCAAATATGGTATCTACAAACATCGCACAATTATCTGCGACTACTACTTTTTTAAAAAAGCCCCAAAGAATTTGTCTCATACCATCCTTAGCCTTCAGGTATTCAAATTTTCTTTTTACTTCAAATTGAGGAAGAAGGTTGGAAGCCCTTTCAATTGGACCAGCCACTAGCTGGGGGAAAAAGGCTACATAGGCAAAGAATTGTATGATGTTGTTAGAAGCCTTTAGTTTCTTTCTATAAATATCAATGGTGTAACTTAAGGTCTGAAAGGTATAGAAACTAATACCCACTGGCAGGATAATATTGAGACTCCTGGTGTTGACATTAAATCCAAGCGAATTACTCATTTCCACAAAAGAATCCATGAAGAAATTGTAGTACTTGAATGTCATCAAGAAACCTAAATTGACCAGGAGACTAATAAAAAGTAAAAATTTTCTATTTGGTTGAGAGGTAGATTTTTCCATCTGCCTACCGATCAAGAAATCTGTCAAAGAACTAATAACAATCAGGGATAAAAAACGCCAATCCCAAAAACCATAAAAGAAATAGCTTACTACTAGAATGAAAAAATTCTGTGCAGTTAGCCTATTTGCAATTGACCAATAAATGGCAAAAACAATAGGTAGGAAAAATAAATATTCAATTGAATTAAATAACATTCAGGTTTAGCTTGTCAAATTCTTTATTCAATACGCAAAAGTACTTTATTCATTGCTCAATTCACGCTTGAGAGAAACATCATTTGCTCTGTTTCTAAGCTTTAACTTAGAAAATGGCTTTTCTATAAGTATAAAAGTAATTGTGGATAATAATATTGATAATAATAAGTAAACATATACTTGAATAGATTCATCAAAGTGTCCAGACAATCCTGCGAATTTCATAACAGGCCAATGAAATAAATAAAGACTAAAGCTTATGACCCCTATAAATCTAAGCGGCTTGAAGCACAATATTTTATGAAATATTCCTTCAGAATATTTAGCGGCAATTAGAATTACTCCCCATATTAAAGCGTAAGGAATATAAAGTGCAGATTGGGCAAGGTTATATTTTGGCGATCCAATGATAAATTGATATACTGATCTTATAGTCATTACAAAAATTAAGACCGCAATAAGCCCAATGATGTTTAATCGCTTTTTATCATCTTTGGTCATATTGTCGAAAGCGTTGGAAAATACTTCTACAAGAGAGATCACTGTACCCACTAAAAAGATAGGAAGAAAAGTGAAGGTTGAAACTTTAGATGATTTGGTACTAGCAGTCAAAAAGGTAACAGCTGACATAACGCAGAACAGTAACAAGGTTACATTGACTACATTCCACTTTACAAAACGATTTATGAAAATTACGATTAACGGTGATATAAAGTAGTATTTGAATTCAACAGCTATTGACCAAAAAATTCCAATATTTCTTTCTTTCTGAAGAATCAAATGTTGAAATATGTCGTCCCAGCCGGTCACTACCAAACCATAAATTGTACCCTGGACTCTGAGCCAATAGTTAAATAGTAAGGCAGCAAAAAATAGAGGATAAATACGCATGAATCTTCGAAAGAGATAGTTGAGCCAATATCTCATATTGGCTTTGTTATTTTTTATCGCAAGTGCAATTTGACGATCTAACAAATAAGCACTTAGAATAAAAAATAGGAAGACTCCAGATTTTCCAGCTTGACGTAAATTGAGGATATTAAAGAGATGCATATCCATACCACTTGCATGACTAAGCATCACAATTAGTACAGCTATTCCCCTTAATCCATCAAGTGCTTGAAAGTGCTCTGGATTACCATCTCTTGGGAAAAAATAACGATTGAATAGTCCTCTTTTTTGATCCATCGGTTGGTTACAATCAATACTACAAAGTAAAGTTTAAATATTGAATTGCACTATTATTCTAAGCTTAAAATTTGCTCCGGTCGAGCACCTTAAGAAGTGGTGAAATCACTAAAAAGTAGCTCAATAATCCAAAGAAAAACAGCAATGCTAAGTATACATAGACCTTTGTACTCGCTGGGACTATAGTAGAGTTATATGTGGTGATGAGGGCAGGCCAATGTATTAAATAAAAACCTATGCTTATAGTACCTAAAAGTTTTAGTGGACTGGATTTTAAAATGGACTTTAGTATACCATCTCCATACAATGAGGATAAGATTATGATGGACGCCAGTAGGGCATAATAAATGTAGAATGACTGAAGTGTAAACGAAGATGGTAGCTTGAAGAGATACTCCGATACAGATTTGAATGATAGAATAATAAGAATGATAGATAAGCTTGCAAAATGATTAAGGATTTTTAAGTTTCTATCCTTAAGTGACTTTATAAGAGAACTGAAATTTACTGTGTATGCTGCCAGGCTTGATATCAGAAAAACAGACAAATATCTCATTAGATTAAATTTGCCGAAAGGCACATTCTGGTTTATAAATTCTACAATTACAACAGCCAACAAAACGAGAAATATGATTAACAAAAAATTCCACTTAGTTATTTTGTCTAACAAAAAGTTGATCAAGGGGCATAGGATAAAATATAGAAGTAGGATATGGACAAAGTAAAAATTCATACTCAATTCGGAAAAACTCATAAATGCATAGAGCATTCCAGCGTTATCAATTAAACCTGTCTTTTGAATTCCTAAATTATATATGATAAACATAATTATCAGAACTATCCAGTATAAAGGGAGTATAAGAAAAAAGACTCTCAGATAGTATTTTATTAAATAATTGAGGTTAATATTTTTTAATGCAAAATCTAGTGATAATTGTCTGTTAACGCAAAATGAAATAGCAGAGGCTAAAAAAATAAAACCGAAAGTATTGGTCTGATTTAATCTTATAAAAGAAAATAAATGTAACTGTGATTCACTTGCACGTGCCAATGTGCTAAGCAATACACTCAATCCAATGAAGCCTAATATTTGAGGTTGAACTTTATTCAGCATTCTTAGAAATATGAAAGTTCAATCTTAGAGTTCTTTAGTTTTGAATACTCCTTAGCTAATCTTTTGGAAAATAATTTAGCGCCTTTTTTATTCAAGTGACCTTGTTCAAACCTATTCTCTGGCTGAAAGTATTCCGGAAAGGTTTTTCCGGTGCCCAAGAAAATTGTGTTTTTATCACCTTTTTCAAAGCCATAGAATAAATTTGGAAGATAGACAGAGATAAGACTAACATTTTTTTCTTTTGAGATTTTTTTTAATCTGTTTATTTCTGTTTTATATATTCGTTCTTTAGGATCCTCTATAAACCCAGGGGGTATTATATTTCTCCTTAGTTGGTTCTCTTTTATTTTTGGATTTTTTTGAAAATTATTTTTTAGATTTTGTAGGCTGGGGGTTTTCTCTCTTCTGAGTTGATCATCCATAGAGTAGAAACCTCTTTGAGCAATATGAAATTTTTCTATTTCATTTTCCTTAAAGTGGAATAATATCATTGATTTGATTTGCCCCATGCATAATTTGTTTTCTAGAAAACCTTTGGTGTATTTAAAAACTTGGTCGTAATTAGGAAAATAATAACGGACTGCCATCACATACCTTTTAAAGTCTAGATAGTAAGTCCCGCGAATGGTATGAATATTTTTATTAAATGGAATTGGAGTTTGGATAAGAAAAAAAAGATTCCTAGGGTTTTTAGTTTTTTCTACTGATTCATCCAAAAAGTGCTCATATAGATAGGATGCTTCAGAAAAGAATAATGCAGTTGTACCTAAGTTAAATAAATTTGTATTGTTGTTTTTACTAAACTCTATTGGTGAGAAATGTCGATAAAACATGCTAGAGCCAATAGCCAACGAATTGTACTTTTCTTCAGAGGCATTGATGTGATTTATTTTTCTTGTGAACTCCTCATTTCCCCAATGGTAAGGCACAGAAGATTTTATCCCAAATAAAGTTGCGAATAGTAGGGAAAAATAAATGACACAGTCTTTTATAAAATACTTCAAGAAATAGCTATTTATTGACTAATAACTTCATACTCCTTTCAATCGAATACTAGACATTGGTTTTTCAATCAGAAGGTAAGTTATGGATGATAAAATCACACTAATTATAACATAGGCATAAATTTGAATGGCTTTTGGGAACATTCCTGAATATGCAGCAAATTTCATAACGGGCCAATGAAATAAATATACACTAAAACTTATAACCCCGATAAATCTCAGGGGCTTAAAACTTAGAATCTTATAGATTATCCCTTTAGAATACTTAGCTGATAATAACAATGTACCCCATAGCACGCCATAAAGAGCGTAGTTCCTTGGTAAGACAAAGGTGTATTTGATATCAGTAAAAACGAATTCTAGAATAGAGCGAAAGGTAAAAATTACAATTAGAGCTGCAGCTAGCCCGAAAGCACCCAATATTTTAGATTGTCTTTTTGTTAGATTATTGAAGGCTCCACTAAAAATTTCGATCAATGAAATTATTGTCCCAGACAGAAAAAGTGGTAAAAATCTTATTGTGGATATTTTTTCAAGATTATAAATACTATTAATTATGTCAGCGAATAAGATTCCAAATAGTAATGTAAGGACTACAATAGAGATATTCCACTTTAAAAAGTAATTAATAAATAGTAATATAAAAGGTGAAATAAAGTAGTAGACAAACTCGACAGGTATTGACCAGTAGACACCTATGCCAGCCTGTAGAGTTAGGTGCCTTCCAATTTCTTCCCAACTGTAAATTGGAAGTGCATAGGTTTTATCGTATTGGAATATTACAAAATTGAAAAGCAAGGAGGCAAAAAATAGAGGATAGATTCTAAAAAACCTTCTTAAAAAATAATTGATCCAATATTTTAGATTGGCTTTTTTATTTTTAATGGCAAGAGCGATTTGTCGGTCAAGTAAGTATGCGCTTAAAACAAAAAATAGATAAACGCCAATGACTCCAATCGAATTAAAATCAAGGAATGGTGCAAAGTGCATATCTATATTACTAGAATGGCAAAGAAGGACAATTAGGACGGCAATACCTCTGAGGCCATCAAGTGCTTTGAAATGTTGGGGATTTGAATCTTTTGGAAAAAATGTTCTATTAAATAGACTTTTGATGCTTGTCACATTGCCGTCTTTAAACTAATTTTTTAAGGCTAATAAGTTCATATCGCTCCATTCCATCAATTAGTTTTTTTAACTCTGCAGCATAGTCATATTCCATCCTAACCTTTTTTTGCTTGCTAAAGTTTTTTTCAACTTTTCTTGTGAAGACATTTATCTGAGTATTAGATACTGCTAGCTCCGGATTGTAATCTCCTAAAAATTTATAAATTTTTCTTAGGGCCCAAACTAAATCTTCAGTAACTTTTTTGAAGGGCAAAACCATTATTCTTGGTCCTAATTCAGAATCATTGAGGGCATGTTCTATTTGTTCTCTATATTCAGTCCAGTAGTCAACGAACTCTTCAACTCCCCATCCTCTTTTTTTATAGGATTGATATTGAAAGTAAGGATTTTTTTCAATAATAATCATTGGCAAATCTTCGGCTCTTGCAAGGACTTTATCCAGATTGAAGGCATAACCAGGAAATTTATCAATCATTAAAACTTTCTCTTCATCGAATAGTGGAGAGTATTTTATGATCCCATCATAAAAGTCATAGAAATGATCTGACTTACAAAGTTTCTCCAAATTTTTTTCACCTACTCTCCATCTGTGTTTACTGCCTCCTGCATATAGCCATTTGTATGTTACAGGTTTTCGATTTCCAAAATGTCGAGGTGATTTGTAATTTAGAACTCCACATTCAAAACCAGCGTTTATCTTTGGATGTATTGTTAAAAGTTGACTTATATAACTAGTGCCAGATAATTGTAAACCCGAAACAAGACATGCAACCTTGGTTTTTAAAGAATTTTCAACATTTTCCATTTTAATAGAGGTATTTGGAGATTGCATTTCTTAGATTTACTTTTCTTATTTGGTGTAAAAGTACAAATTATAGATAATATTGGAAGATATAAATAATAAGGTAATACCACTAATAGGCATGAAAAACGGTGGTTTAAATCTTTTGAAGAAGAGTTTAGAAAGTGCTAATGTTTATTTTGGTAAGGACGAAGGTACGAGAGAATCAGAATTTCTTAAGGAATTCTCGAATCAGATACTAGCAGATAATGGAGGTTCTTGGCATAGTCCACCTTACAAACTAAAACTCAATCTCTATCAACGACAATTAAGGGATCTATTTATATCCTCATTTGATGATAAAGAATGTTGGGGCTTTAAAAATGATAATACAATTTTAATCATGAATTTGTGGCAAGCTGGCTTGAGTAATGCTACACCAATTGGAATATTTAGACATCCAAATCAACTGGTTACAATTTATAAATCCAAGTATAACTTTCCTGTGAAGTTGACTTATAAACTATGGGTGTATTATAATAGGAAAATGCTTTCAATGTATGAAGAAAAGCCATTTCCAATTATTGAATTAGAGAATAAAAGATCCAGATATAACAGAGCTGTGGTAAATGCTTTTAAAGAACTTGGTTTAGAAAATCAACCAAAGAACATTCAATTGCCAAGAGGCTCTCGAGCTCAATTGGAACGAAGAGAAATGACTAAGGATGTGGCTAGACTGTATAGACGATTGAGACAAATAAAAGTGAAAGTAATAACAGAGGAATGAGAAGCAAAGTAATAGCGATTCTTGGTATGCATCGAAGTGGTACAAGTATGCTAGCTGGCTCTTTGGAGCAAGCTGGTTTGTATTTAGGTGATGTCAATACAGAAAATGTGAATAACGAAAAGGGTAGTAGGGAGTCAAATTTTCTTATGCAGTTTCATGAAGAAATTTTAACTGAAAATCGAGGCTCTTGGGCTTTACCTCCTTATGATGTAATTTGGTCTGCCAACAAAAGAACCATTAGGGATTTCTATATTCATAAATTTCGAAATCAAAAGGTCTGGGGTTTCAAAGATCCAAGAACTGTTTTCTTAGCTCATGGTTGGAAAGAAGCAATTCCTAATCTGCAGTATGTAGGAATATTTAGACATCCAAGTTTGGTAGCTCAATCATTGGCCAAGCGAAATGGATTTAGTTTTCAACAAGGAATTGATTTATGGGTGAGGTATAATCGAAAATTGATTGAAGTATTTAAGCTTAAACGTTTCCCAATTATAGAGTTTGTTGATGATACAACGACGATGCAAAAGCAATTGCAAAAGGTAGCTGATAAGTTGGAGTTAAAATCTGATATAAATTTTGATTTCTTAGAAGATAACTTGATTCATCAAAAGGAAATACAAGAAGTAAAGTGGGAAGCAATGAAGCTTTACAATCAACTTAAAATGATAGAGTCTAGACTTTAATCACTAATTCTTGAATTAATACCATCGAGTTTTCTTTCAAGGTAATTTGTATTAAAAACAAATGAGTGGTGGTCTTTCTCTTTTCCTTTAAACGGTATGAAAAAAGTTTTTGCATTGATTAGCTCATTGCATATTTTTTGATTGCCGTGGAATCTTCCTTTCTGATGTACCCTGGTATTTCCTAATCCAATTATTTTTGTATTGTGCTTAGCAAACATTACATTATGTAATGAAGATCCATTGAATCCTGCAATCACATCAGCATGATTGATTAATGCTACTTGTTCTTCATAAGGCATTGTCTGAGGGTGGATGATTTTAAATCCTTTGGCTATAAATATCTTTTCTACTTCGGTTTCGTTGATGCATGAAAAGCGTTTTTTATTCCACATAGAGCGTGAAAGATAAATCTTCTTACCCCAAGTTTTATTTGGCTTAGGAAATTCTTTTTGACAATAGTTAACAACAACATCAAGTAGTTTTCTAAACTTTGCACTCACCTTCCTACCAATTACCAATTGCTCTTTCGGAACAACGAGCGTATTTGCTATTGATTTTTCAGTAATGAAGTGCACTTTTGAATTATCTATACCAAGTGCCTTTTTAAATACCTCAAAAGGTTGAAAGATATAATTATCAGGAAAAGCAAACTGCTCAACAAAGTAATGTTGGAAAATCAATCTATCGTAATTTTTAGATTGAGCTGGAAACCACATTCTTGATAAGGTTTCCATAAGAAAGTGGCCATAATGTTTTGTGATGTAGCCCATATAAATAGAACGACCTTCTAAGAACGGAATTTCTTCATCTGCGAGCTCTATTTCCTTTGGGTCTTTTGCTGTCCATAGAGCAGCATTATATCTTTTGGTATCATCAATCAATAAACCTTTATTGTCATAGGCGGATCCTATAAATTCTTTCTGCTTGTTATTCCTTTCTGTTGGAATAATAGTGGCATTTTTAAAAACATCAAAAGAGTTTTTATCAAACCGAAGGTGAGTCCGCTTCATTTATTTTTTTCGATCTATAAATATTAATCATCATCTGAATAGAGTGACCAATAATTACACCACAAAGGATAATAAATGGAGTATACCATACCATTGGTGTAAAGTGATGATGTAAATATGAATGGGGTTTGAATGGAATGAACCAAGATAAAGGGGCTAGAACCGAAAACCAGGTGGCGGCACTTAATGCTAATGTTTTGGCTTTCATTAAATTAAATTTGAAAGCAAGAATAATCGCAATCAGATTTAATAAGACTGTAAAAAGTATGACTCGTTTAAAAGTAATAAATACTTTGTATTGACCAACATAAAATGAAATAGCTTCTTTATCATAGTGCAATTGTAATATCTCACCATATGTGGCATCAAAAGCTGCTTGTAATTTTGGCTTTACATTTATCTTCTTTTTGTGGCCATCAAGGTCTCCTGTTCTTACAGCATATCTTTTTGTTACGTATTCAAATGCATTTGAAAGACTTCCTTCGTGTCTTCCAATCTGAGTAAAAAGAATGAAGATTCCCAAGACCATACCTACAATATATGCTATGGTAGCAAAGCTTAGTCTTTTAAACCATTTGAAATATTCGCCACTCATCAAACCATATAAAATAAAAGGAATGACTGCCATGATACCCATACATGGAATAAACTCAAAGCAGTGTGATAGAATATGATAAAACATCAAGAAGCTTAGAAGCAAATAATGCCTAAATTTTAATTTCGATTTTCCAGAGTATTCATTTTGCAATATCAAAGAGGCACCTAAAAAGGGTAGAAACCATGTGTACAATGCAAAGTATAGGGTCTGACTCATCAAAGTGATCATGGGAGAAAATAGAACTAATCCCAAAACTATTATCGAGGTCAACATACCAGAAAATCGATAAACCCAAAGAACAATTAAGCTCAACATGATGGAAAACAAGAATGCATTCATCACTTGGGTAAATCGAATATAACTTTTTGGATCTGGTTTAAATGCTCTATCAACTAAACTGTAGAGGTAAGCGGTAAATTGGATTTTTGTTTTGTATTCGTTATATCGTTCGACTTTATCTCCATCGATATAAGCTTTGTAACTGTATCTCCAAGGTTGTGTTCTGTGTTCGAGAAATTCTTGTTGAGGTACAGATTCTTCAGTGACCTTCTTGTCGGTTTTTACCTGACCGATAAAGAACATATTTTTATCTGAAATTCCATTCTGCCTAGAGTAGGCGAGTTTACCAACAAATTGACCATCCCCTAATGGGGTTAATCCTCTTTCAAATATTTTTTTCGGAGCAACATGAAATAAGTTCTGAGTTTGCCCAAGCATTAATAGTATGATACTACAAATGACAAGTATTAATTCAGTTCTATTGTTTTTGAAAAAAGACAATATTCAGGTTTGTTGGATTATAAAAGTAGTTTGGCTGTACTTAGCTCTTTTTTACTGCATAGACATCTTGTCCACCCATAAATCCTAATAGAGGATTATGCGCTGCAACGATTTCTCCTTTTCCGATTTTCTTTACTTGAGCTTCTACCCAGTCAGGCATAACATAGGAAGTACCGTAGTAATTCTCTTCAAGTCTTCCTAATGTTTCGTTTCTAGCCCAAAAATAAAAGCCTGTCTCTGGAGACTCTGCCATCATCTTTTTCTTCTGGCCATCATTTCTTTTATTGAAAGCTTTTGCTCCATGAGTCGAAAAAAGGATGATCCCACCTGGTCTCATTAGGTCGAGTAATGCCTCAAGCCATTTGGTCCAGTAATCGTGATTGAAGTGTGAGAAAAGAGAATTCACAGTCATTAGATCAAAGTCACGGTGTCCGTCTCCAGAAAGGTCACTAGAAAGTTTACTAGATACAAAACCTTTTACTCCAAATTGTTCTTTTTGGAAAGCGACTGCGTCTGCACTAATGTCAGCAACTGTTACATTCTCAATTGGGATTTGTTGAATAAAAAATCTCGTTGTTCTTCCAAATCCGCAGGCAAAATCGCAGTAAGATTTTACTTCTGAAAGTGGGAAGTCTAAACCAATCAATATTTCATTTAATCTATTGAAAGACTTCTTACCTCCTAAGAAATAATTTTTAGCAATATCTGGTGGTGACATATTTTTCCTAACCCAAAGATTTGCCATTTCGCAATTTGTAGAAACTGCGCTATTAAAATCTGCTCCGTATATTTTTTTAAATACTTCTGCTTTGGCTCCGATATCGTAAATTTCCATATTAATTATTGACTTCTGATTGTGTTTTAAATAATTCAACTGTATTTTCATAACCTAGAAGCTCCAATGCTTCTGATGCTTCTTCATCAAACCATCTTGCTTTTTCTTCACTAAAGTAATCCATCCACTTTCCTACTTTTCCTCTGTTGCCTGATTCATTATTGTAACCCGGCATAGTTAGGTCATTCAGTTCTAAAGCTTTAGCTGGGTCAGCTCCTAAAAACGAATATATCTCAGATCTTTTAGTTTCAATATTTGCGTGAAGCTCCTCATAGTTAACCCACATCACATTAATGTTCTCAAAGTGCTTTTCCATAAATGCAGCAGCTTTGTGATCATTGAGAACTCTATCATTCCATTTTCTAGCAATGTTTCTAAAGAACTTCTCACTTGCAAGCAGCTTTCTTTTATTCTTTCTAATGTAGGCAGGATCTTCTGATAATTTTAAAGCAAGCTCTGTCATCTTGGGAGCTTCATTAAATGCTTTATATCTTGAAATATTGTTCTTGTGTTTTGTCGCTATGTTTAAGATGTGCTTAAACCAACTTACAATTACATCTCTCCCGTCTCTACTGATCACGATATACTTTGAGTTTGGTACAATTACAGTATTAATTGCAACTGGAGTTCTATCACCAACAAATTTATGATCATTACCATTAAATTGTCTGATAAGTGATTTAATGAATACTTCGTAGACTTTATCTAGTTCCGGTTTTCTTTCTTCCAGAATGAAGCAACTAACAGAACTTTCAACTTTTCTCTTTGCGTTACCAAAAGCCTCAAGGTGGAATTCACCATGGCATTTGATGTCAGGATGCATATTTAAGACCCTTCCCAACCAGTTTGTTCCACTTCTTGGATGACCTCTTAGGAAAAAGATATTGTCCAGGTTCAGATTATTGGTTTCTTTCATTTAATTCTCTTTGCTTTGAAGCCCATAATTTGGCTCCAATTTCGATTGATTTCTCAACTGTCAATTCAGGTAACTGATCTACGCTATCGTCCATTTTGGGTTCTTCAAACAATTGGCTCAAAGGAGGGTTGAAGTAGTTTGCTGCTACTTTTTTATTTTGCTCCTTAAAATTCTCAAGTATTGATAAAACCGACGACGAAGATAAATTTATTTTTTCATCTGAGGAAAGACTTTCTAGTACAGATAGGATGTTTCCACGATCATGATTGTATTTATTATCCTTAATTGTTGGAATTTGCTCATTAAACACTGATAAATACTTGATTAAGTGCCTATCTAGTGATTTATTGGGCTTTCTATCAGATTGACCAAATCCGTCAAAACTGTTAATATTTAGGCTTTCTAGGAAGTCTTCCATCAAATTCCCATTTTTCCAATGCTTGCGATGATATCTCTTCACCTTGATTTTATCCTTTCCAAATACAAAAGCCCAATCATTTAGTATATCATAGTAATTATACCTTTTGGGATTAAGATCAATTTCAAATGGCCTTGTTGAACCACTTTTTATAGCAGTAGAATAAGAGGAAAGCATCATCTGGTCCTGTCTTCTTAGATATATTATTATGACTGGGTCAAGATTTAGGTATTTCATCAGCTCTTGGAGCTTGAAAATCTGCTGTTTATTCTGAATTCTACTCGATAGGTGTTCGTTGCTGAAGAGAATAGAACTTGATCGATGTTTGTCAATTTCGTTCTTTAAGTTGACTGGAAACCTATTTTGAAAATGGGCCAGCTTATCATCCGCTGCCAATCCAAAAAATGGCCTTAGATCTCTTGTATTTTCTGGAGCACAGTAAATGGCAAGTTTCTGGTGATTGGTATCTCCAGGTGTGTCAGGGTAATAAAAATTCTGCTTACCAAATCCTTCTCTATTGCCTGCAAAGAATTCTTGCAGAGATGTAGTACCAGTCTTTTCAGTGCCTATGTGTATAAAGGCTTTTTGCATATAGTAAAATTGATACTAATCCACTAGATAGCATAATTTTCGAAGATTTCTTTGTACTCTTCGATCATTTCGTCGTAGTTGATAAATAGTTCTTTTGATTCCTTAGCACCCTCTCTTAGAGTGTCCAAAGTTGTTTGATCTTCAAAGACGGAATGCATCATGCTGTATAATTGTTCAACATCACCTGCTTTGTATAAATAGCCATTAAAACCGTCAATTATTTGTTCCTTGATACCGAATGTATTAGTGGATATTATCGGAAGATGATAATGGATTGCTTCTATTATAACTCTAGGATAAGACTCATTATAAGAAGTGCAGACAAACAAGTCTGCTGTATTATAATAGTCGGCTACCTTTTTGGTTTCTCCAATGACCACAAAATTTGAGCTAAATCCAGATTCCTCAATCATCGCCTCCATACCTATTTGGTAATCATCTCCTCGACCTCCAACCATGACAAATTTGATTTTGTCTTTCTCGTTCCCAATACTTTGCAGCAATTTGATACCTGCTCTCACAAAATCATTTTGTCCTTTTCTTTGACAAATGGTTCCAAGGTTAAGATATATGAAATCATCTTCTTTGAATCCCAACTCCTTTCTGAGGGTATTCTTAGATTCTGCTTCGTGAATTTTGAAGTTTTTATCTAAAGCATTGTTAATCACGAAGAATGCACCATTTACGTTTAATGGTTGAAATAGATTTCTAGTACTCTTGGCAACAAAAATTCCTGCATCAACTTTATTGAAGGCATCTAGTGCTTTTAGCTTGAGCTCAGTGTCTAAGAAATTGAAGAAGTGTTCTGGTTTTGCACTTTCGTGAATAAACCAAATAGATGGAATTTCTAATTCTTCACAGATTTCAAAGCAATGGAAATTTATCAAAGTATTGGCAACTACTAAGTCGGCTCTTCTACCATCAGTATCACTTAAAAGGTTTCTAACTTGATTGCATGCCTCCTCATAATGATCGATTTTAGTGTGGTCTGGTAGAACTATGGTATCAATACCAGCTTCGATAAACTCCTCCTTTAAGGGACCATCTTCTGGGGAGACAACAAGTAATTTTAAATTATTGTAAACTTCTTTTAAGCCAATAAGGATACTTAAAAGTTGTTTTGGAGCTCCTTCAAAATTAAAGTTGTGTGTAAAGCATACTAGAAATTTATTATCTAATGAATTTCTATCAATTGATCTTGAAGGTTTAATGAAGTAAGGAAAATCTATGGATAAGTTCTTATTATAGAATGGATCCTTTACTCCTCTATAATTTACCTTAAAATTTTTGATTTCTCTAATATCAAAATCTAAAACTTCTTTTTCACCTTTAATATTTGGATTTACATTTAGTTCAATGTTATTTGCTTGAATTGCGAACTTGCCTTTCTTATGAAACCTGAGAGCTAAATCAACATTGAATAGGTCGTTTGGAAAATCACCAGTATTATAATTTTCTTCTAAATAAGCACTTCTGTTTATAGCAAACAACCTGGAATTAATTCCAATTTGGTTGCTTGGGCTGATCAAACTAAAATAGTATCCTAATTCGACCTTGCTTCTATCTGTGTTTATATACTGAGGTAAATTGGGATATTTCTGGAAATGGTTTTGAATTGAAATCTGATTGTAGACGATTTTATTTTTGTGCAGAAGCTTTGGGGTAATCATAAAGTACCTATCATCTTGAAGATTTCCAATCATGTTTTGGAATTCTTGAGTAAACTCATTTGAAATGTATAGGTTGTTTATTACTATAAAATATTTCTTTTTTGATTCTTTGAAAATTTTATCTAAAACCAAAGCTATATTTGCTTTCTCGTCTTGATGTATTTGAGCATTTATACTATGACTAGTTGTTTCTTCATTGATGACATAATGTACTTCATCGAATAGGTGAACAAGATCTTCGTTTTCAAAAATTCCACTTCCTTGAGTGTTAATGATAACCAAGCCTGTATCATCAAGGGATTGATCATAATCAGCTGTAAATAGTGCAAGATTCCTTTCTAAGGCTGCTTCTGATTGATAAACCCTTTTGACATCTGCCTTTTTATTTAGGTAGCCAAAAATTGCTTGCTCACATTTGTCCAAAAAGGAGAAGCTGGTTTCTTTTGCTGCACCGTCTCTAGCAATTGATCCTTCGATTGCTCTCCAGTGATACAAGATCTCTGGGATGTGTTGAACATGATTAAGGTGAGGTAGAGCAGAGTAGATAAATGCCAAATCTTGACAACCATCAAACTCTGGGTCGAATCTTAGTTTGTGTTCTTTTATGAAGGAGGATTTCAAGCATAATAAATGATTGAAGTAATTGAAAGAACCTAAAGTTATTGGAGACCAAGGATTTTTAAAAATTGGCCCAGTACGTTTGTGCTCTTCGTCAATCTTATCTTCATCAGAGTACAATAACTCTACCTCTGGATGTTCATTTATCTTTTCGACAATTTTATAAAAAGCATCTTTGTGCAAGGCGTCGTCATTATCCATGAACACTGTATATTCTCCAGTAGCTATTTCCAAGCCATCATTTGTAGCATTAGAGATGTTTCCATTCTCTTGTCTGAAGAATATTTTAATTCTTTCATCTTGTTCAGCTGCCTGCTTCAATGCAGGCTCAACATGAGGTTTAGTGGATTTATCATCTATCAATAGCATCTCCCAATTCGGATATGTTTGTGCCAATATTGAGTTGACACAATAATCTAAGTATTCTATATCTACATTATATACCGGGACGATTATCGATATTTTAGGCTTAATTTGAAATTCTTTATGAACTTGCAAATCATTGTTGCCTATATACTTTTGAAAGTTATTAGTTGCTTTTTTAGGTGTCGTTGAAGGAAGTTCATAAATAGAAGTTTTCCTGCCTTCTGCATGTCCTTCTCTGAGGTAATGGACAAGTGCTTCAATATAATCTCCGTTAAACTTTTTATTTAAATCTCTATTGAGATAGAGGTAGTCTTTTACATTAAATTTTCTAGAACCTTGCCTTCCTTCTTTTATCCCATATTTCAAGAAATGATTTGCAATATCTTCTGGATTATCACCCAAGCCATATGATAAGTCAAGGTTATACTCTAGGTATTGATTTGATTTGAAAGCATGAGAACCTTGTCTTCCTTCTTTTAAGCCATTTTTAATAAAATGTGCCAAAATCACTCTTGGCTTAGACATTTGTTTTATGTCATCATATCTATTCATGTAGTACCTAAGAGAAAATATTGGCGAAGCTGTTCTTAATTCTTCAATCCCTGTTTCTAACCAATGTTTTGTATACTCTTCTTCTGATGTGCATTCATCTTCTATATCAATATTTGACATTTTGTAGAACACCCAATCAAATACAAATGGGTTTGTAAAAAACTCATCAGAGTATTCTGTAATCTTTGGTTTTCCGTCTTTAGGCTTAAAGATGTTGGCAACAAACCTTGCGGGTGCTGTCATTCCAAACCCCAACTTATAACTAATAGATTTATGTATATTATCAATAAGAAATTGTTTGCCGTCTAGTTCAGTTTTTACCTGCTTCCATCTTGCACGTTCTATATTAACTTGTTTTATTGTTTGATTTAGTGATTGTTGTGCGTTGGCAAACTCAGTATTTTTTTGTGATACCCACATTTTATTTGAGGCGATGTCACTTTTATAAAATTCAATATCGCCTTCAAATTTTTCAATATCTTTTTCGCGTTCTAGTAGTTTCTTTTCAATTGCAATTTTGTCCTGTTGAATTTTCATCAGCAATTCTTTCTCGGAGGAAAGCTGACTATTTAGTGACTTTAAATCTTCTTGCAGTTTCTGGAGCTCAGCTTCCTTAGCAGATATCAATTCGTTGTTTGCTAGTTTCACTTGGTGAAGTGAGGCTTGTTGCTGTTGAGAAAGTTGCTGAAGAATACTCGTAATATCTCCGCCTTTGGTTGAGAAGCTAGCTCCTTCTGCCTGAGCAGGAGTGCTATTTGCGAAAGCGTTAATTGATTCTTTTCCTAAACCCACGAAAGCAGATTTTACATCAAGCTTGACAATTTTCTGCTTTACCTCAGGTATATCAATAGTGATGTTTGGATCATCAGTATCAAACACATAGTAATCACCCTTCTTCTCAAAATTTCCTTTAAAGTCAAGTTCTAGTTCCTCGCCACTCTCAAATGCAATAGCAATCGATTGGATAGTCATCACACAGTGTGTGTTTATTGGATCAAACCTTAGCTTATTTACTTTTTCCGTCGAAAGATTATACTCAAACCTTTTTTCTCTTCCTTGAATTACATTTCTCAAAGAATCTTTCTCTGAGAAGCCTTCACCTGCATCAAAAAACAATTGAGAATAATATGGTGATTTTCCGATCGCTTTCTGAGTAGATTCACTTACAAGCAATTGCCATTCAGAAAACTCATTGATCAACTTGTCTATTTGTTGTTCAAGATTTGCATTTTTATATTTTTCCGAATTTTTAAATTCTGAGAAAAGCTCATACAACTTTGAGGTTGTATATGAAGGATTCTCATCACCAGCTGATCTGTGCTTAATTTTATCTTTAGATATAATCGAAATACCTTCTTTAATATTTTCAGCAGAACCATCATTTAACGAAAGGGATGAAAGCAAGTTTTTGAAAACTTCTACAGGCTTGTCAATCAGGGAATTGAAATTTACAAAAGCTCTATCAAAATTTCTAGTATAATATTCTGATTGACTCAGGTAGTTGGTATAAATCAAGTTTGATCTCGATAGTGAAAGCTTGTGCTTATTCTGCATTGACATTGCCACTTCATGTGGATGTCTTAGCATCACAACTACTTTTATTTGATAACCAAGATTGTGCAGGCCTTCCAAGCAAAGAGGCAGACAAACAGAAAATCTAGGGTCTTTAAGAACGATGTCTTGTTGACCTTCAAATTCTGAAGAAATCAATTTTTCAAATTCCTTGACCTTTCTTATAAGGCCTGTTTCAGATAAAAGTTTGCTTCCACTGACAAAAGGACTTAGCCACTGATATTCTGTTCCCTGTATAAAATGATTAAAGAATTCCTGAACTTTTGCATTTTCATAGACCAGATTCTGATCTTCTCCTCCAATGCCCAATACGTTTTTACCTAGAGAATAATTAAGCTTAGAAAAGATACCACTAAGTACGGCAGATCCGCTCTGATGCGGTCCGCATATAACAATTGCAGTTTTGGGTTGGAGGGACATAGGTTTATCTTAGGTGGTGAAAAAAAAGTTCTTTTACTTTTTCTTGGTTTTAGCTTGCATTTGAGACATAATATAGTCTTTATATTTGCCGCCAAGCACTGCTTTTAACTCCTTTGTTTTTTCAGAATTTAAAGCTTTACGAGTTTTTGCATTTTTTTCGCCTGCCCATTCATTCTTCTTTCTAAGATATGTAATTCTCTTAGCGTAGTTAGCTTCTATCTTTTCAATTTTTGCCTTTTGGTCATTGTTTAATTTAACCTTAGTAGTTGTAGACGTTGCAGCAGCCGTTGTACTAGCAGCTTTTTTATTTGCTTTTCCCTTATTAGTTTGTGTAGTTTTAGCTTTAGGGTTAGCCTTCTTTGCAGCTCCTTTTTCAGGTCCGCATGCAGTAAGCATTGTAAATAATGCGATAGTAAAAAATAATATTAAATTTCTCATGATTTTATTTTGTGCAAAAATAATAAATCTAAGCTTCTATTATATAGTTAAGCATCATATCCATCATGCTTAACATATGAAAGAATTTTTAATAAAGATGCTTAACTTTGGGGCTCCTATCTCTCATATTATAAAAATAAATTATACCTATTTTACACAAAATCATTAATATAATCCATCCTAGGAATTTTGTGACGCTCTTCAAAGCTATCAAACAGGAGTCCCCTGCAAACATATGGAGGAATTTTACCAAGCTGATTTCTGGTGAAAGTTTAAACTATGGGTCTGATTTTAGGTACAATATTGAGTATGCATATATAATTGGTGAGCAATATTTATTCCTGAAAGGATGGTGCTATTCCAAAGAATCGGCTACAGCTATAATGATAAGTAATCGTGAATTCAACATGGAAAATGTTGATTGCATGCTACCAAGGGAGGATATTTTCAACAATATCGAGGATATCAAACATCCAAAAATTGGATTTTTATTTTATCAAGAAATCTCCAATCCATGGGATAAATATCTGAAAATGGAATTATTTTCAGAAACCACCGCTATGGAGATTAACATTACTCTAAAAAAAGAGGAGGACTTCAATAATCTTCAACTTGATGCATATAACCAGTATGAGATTTTCAAAATGATAAATGAAAGAATCACGCCTCCAAAAAGATTTGATTATGAGCCGCTGATTTCAATTATTATTCCTGTTTATAATGTAAATCCAAAGGTATTAGATGCCACTATAAAATCTGTCGAAAGGCAAAGTTATAGCCGTTGGGAATTATGTATTTATGATGACTATAGTGAGTTTGAAACGACAAAGGAAAAATTAAAGGATTGGAAGGATGTCGATCCACGTATCCATGTAAAATATGGCCATAAAAATCTAAATATTTCGCTTGCTTCAAATGAAGCTATCAAGATGGCGGAAGGAGAATATGTCGCTTTTCTAGATCACGATGATTTACTCAATCCTTATGCTTTATCTTGGGTCGTGCAATCTTTAAGCGATGACAGAGATTTGGATGTCTTATATTCGGATGAAGATAAGATTAGTTTAAAGGGAGAATTTGTTGAACCATATTTCAAACCAGATTTTTCTTTGGAGCACTTGCGTGCAAATAACTATATGTGTCATTTTTTAGTAGTAAGAAAATCTCTTGGTGATTCAATTGATTGGTTGCGAGCTGGATACGAAGGAGCACAAGATCACGACTTCGTCTTAAGATTGGCTGAAAAAACAGAAAAGATTCATAGAATCCCAAAGGTGCTTTATCATTGGAGAAAGGCTGAGGGAAGTACAGCACTTTCTCATGACGAAAAACCCTATGCTTTGGAAGCTGGCAAAAAAGCAGTTGAAGCCCATCTAGATAGAATGAAGGAAAAAGCATTTGTAGAGTTTGGTAGCTGGGCTGGATCTTACAAAGTAGAATATGAATTTGACGAAAGTAAAAAATTAGATATCATAATTCCTTTTAAGGATGAAATTCAAATGTTGATTGTATTACTTGATAGCATTTTTGAAAGATGTACTTATGGCAATTATAAAATAACACTTGTGTCAAACAATAGCTCAGGTGAAAACTTAGAAGAACTTAGAAATTATATCGTGGGTAATCCACTTAAAATTGAATTAATAGAAGACAATCAAACTTTTAATTTTTCTGCGATCAATAATAAAGCAGCTTTTGCTTCTGATGCGGATTATCTTTTATTTTTAAACAATGATACCAAAGTCGTTTCTTATAATGCCTTTAAAGAAATGATGTCATTTGCCCAAAAAGAGGATGTCGGTGCAGTAGGTTCTAAATTAATATATGAAGATGGGACCTTACAACATGCTTCTGTTATTTTAGGAATTAATGGGGTAGCGGGGCATGCATTTAAAGGTTGCCCAGATGGAGACAATCATTATTACACCGACAATATCAATAGGAATGTTTCTGCTTGTACTGGTGCATGTTTGATGGTGAAAGCAGAAGTTTTTAATGAGGTTGGAGGGTTTGATGAAGAGAATTTGAAGATAGCGTTTAATGATATTGATCTGTGCTTAAAAATGCAAGTTGCAGGTTATCATGTTGTTTATAATCCCTTTAGTGTGCTTTTCCATTTTGAGTCAAAATCAAGAGGCTATGAAGATACTCCGGAGAAACAACAGAGGTATCAAAAGGAACATAATTTTATGATAGATAAGTGGGGCGACTTATTAAAAAATGATCCATATTACAACCCGAATCTCACAAAATCATTACAAGATCACAGTTTAGATCTTTCAATAAAACAAGGAGTTTGATGGCAAAGAAATTAAGAGGATTTGTTGAATATCTTGATAAAAGAAAATTAATTGGTTGGGCCCTTGTTGAGGGTGATAATGCTCCTTTGAATCTTGATGTTTATCATGATGGAATAAAGATTTTGAGCCTTTCGGCAAATGTATTTAGGGAAGGATTGGCAAAAACAAAATTGCATACCACTGGCTATTGTGGCTTCGAACATTTTTTTGAAAAACCATTAGAAAGTGTTAAAAATGTTGTTGTAAAATATAGAGATAAAGAAGTCCAATATGCACCAATATTAAGTACGAAGATCAATTGGAAATTTCAACGTTCCAAATCCTATAAGACCAAAGAAGGTCCATTATATTACTTTATTCATATACCTAAAACCGCTGGGACTAGCTTTAGACTTTTATTGGAAAATAATTTTAAACCAATAAACGTGATGCCAAGTCAACGGGATATTATTAAGAATGGAGGAGTATATCCCAAGTTTCACCAATTGAAGGAATTGCTTGATACCCGATCTAAACAAACCCGTTTTGTTACAGGACACTATCCTTATTGTTTACAATCCATTTTTGAAAATGAAGTGATTAAGATGGTGTTTTTAAGAGATCCCGTCGACCGAGTTATTTCTAATATTTTTCACATGAAAAACAACGATGACTCTTTCAAAAATCTTGATGTAAAATATATTTATGAAAGAGGAATTTCTCATTTCTCCAACTTGCAAACTCGTCATATGATTGATAATGAGTTTAATAATAAAATGCAGTTTTTAGATAGAAATAATTTGCCTGGAAGTCTATTTAGTCAAGCCAAATTCAATATAAATGATTGTGATTTTGTAGGGATGACAGAATACTTTGAGGCCTCTGTTTTATTGGCCAATAAAATGTTTGATTTGGATCTTAATCCAAGTAAAAAAGTCAATGTAACAAAGAAGAAATTTGAGGTATCCCCTGAATTAAGAAATCAAATTAAAAAGCAGAACCGAATGGATACAAAATTGTATAAGTTCGCGATGCAGAAGTTTAAATATTTGTGCATGCTTTATGATATTCCTATGAAACCGAAAAAGAACTGAAATGAAATTGATTGAAACAAAGTTGAGAGATGCCGTTATATTAGAGCCTGATGTGTACAGAGATGATCGTGGATACTTTATGGAGTGTTACAATTACAAAAAATACGATGATCTCGGTGTGTCAGTCAATTTTGTTCAAGACAACGAATCTTTTTCATCTAAAGGAGTATTGAGAGGTCTGCATTACCAATGTGGAGAGCATGCACAATCTAAGTTGGTTAGGGTTATCAAAGGTGAAGTGATGGATATCATCGTCGATATTCGTGATGGAAGTCCTACTTTTGGGAAGTCTGTTGAAGTTATATTATCTGAGTCTAACTTTACTCAATTATTTGTGCCAAGAGGATTTGCTCACGGCTTTATCGTGTTGAGTGATCAGGCTTTATTTGCATATAAATGCGATAATTTTTATAACAAAGAATCAGAAGGTCAAATCAATCCACTATGCACTAAGTTAAAATTAGATTGGGGCCTAGAAGCAGACCAGTTAATACTTTCCGACAAGGACAAAAATGGTCCTAGTATAGGCGATCATAAATCCTCAGATATTAAGTATTAAATTGTCAACCTTGTGTTGAAGGAGATGCTATTATCCTGTTCTCTTTTGGACAAATATTTGTGATAAAACGGATCTTGCATCGAGACTTTGCTCCACTTCTGTTTCATAAACTCAATTTCCTTTTTGTACCGTTCCCTTTCAGATTTTGACATATCATGAGTTCTAGTTTTTGACTCATAATGTTTGAGTTTAGCATATGGAGTATAGGCAACTTTAAATCCTTTTGATCTAGCCTTCAGGCAATAGTCTATATCATTGTATGCTACTGCAAGATTAGCTTCATCAAAGCCTTCAAGCCTATGAAACAGTCTTCTTCGAGTCATCATACATGCTCCCGTAACAGCAGAATATTCTTGCAAAGATTGAATACGTTTAGATACGCGAGGATCATCCTCCTTCATTTCTTTGAAGAGATGTCCTGCAAAATGACCTATTCCAATTGTAACCCCGGCGTGTTGAATTGTGCCATCTTCATATACTAGTTTTGCGCCCACAACACCAACTTCTGCAATGAACAATAATCTTACCATTTCATCCATCCAACCCTCGTGAAGAACTTCTGTATCGTTGTTGAGAAACAAAAGAAATTTCCCTTTCGCAACTTTGACTGCCTTGTTGTTTATTTCAGAAAAATTAAAAGGGATATCAATCGGAAAGTGAGTGACATTTTCTTTTTCTGAATACGAACGTACAAGTTCTAAAGTCTTTGGATCTGTTGAGCCATTGTCGGCTAGAATAATTTCGAATTTTGGATAGCGCGTATATTTAAAAATGCTTTCCACACATTGTTCCAATAGTTCAGGATAATCTCTAAAAGGGATGATGATGCTGACCAAAATATCTTGTCTTGGGAAAACCACTTTAGCGGTATCGGCATGCAGTCCATCTTCAACCAATGTCGTAGAATCAGAGAATCTATTTTCAAATATTTTTTTTGGATGAATGCCCTCAATCTCTTTGTATTTAGAGAATAGGAGTTCCTGAATACGTCCAATTTCAAGATGTGTGCTTTCAAGATGAATAAGGAATTCATGGTAACTAGCTTTCTCACTATTTTCGTCGATGTATTCCTTGATTCTTTTTGTTCTTACAGCAAATGCATTTCCAATATAGTTATAACTTAAAAGCTGGAAATAATTGTAAACTCCTTTCAGTTGGGGATTAGCTCTCAATCCGTTTTCATCAATCTGATCTTCATCAAATGTTATGACATCAAGTTCATGCCTTGCTTCAAATAATCTACAAATTCTCAGCAAAGCATAATCAGATAAAACATCATTGACCAAGAAAATGGTGATGTCAGAATCTAAATCACCAATATGCTCAGTTGGTATAGAATCTCCATTAGAAGAAGCTTCACGATAGATAACTTTTGATGGTTTTTTAATTTGCTTTTCAAGAGATTGCTCAAACATTTTACGAAAGTGAGCATCATTTCCCGTTAGGTCAGTTTGAACTATTGTGATACTAGTCTCAGGCATATCCAAATCCTCACTTTCAAATTCTAATACATCTCTATCTCTTATTTTATTGAGAAGAACATTATAAGGTCGTTCTAAACTCAGTTTTACTTTTGGTCTATAATAATCAAGTGCAAACAGTTTTCTAAAAGCATTGTAAGCAATTTCACCGATAGGTTCATTTCGGTTCAATGCTTCACGAAGAATCTTGTAATTATCGGTCAGTATTTTCATCCTCTATGCTTTCTCTAAAGAGTTTTGCCAATGTTTGTTAAGGAGGTATTCTCCAATCAAATAGAATAGGATGGCGAGCGCAAAATTATAGAAAAAGAACTTCCACTCAATTGGTTTGCCATAGAATAAAATGTTTCTAATATTTACCAGAATTCCTGCAACAGGATTGATCCAAAGTAGTATTTCAAGATACCCAGTAAAACGCTCCATAGGGAAAATGGATGGCATGGTCCAAAAACCAAGTAGGCTATACATCGACCAGACATGATGAATATCTTTCAAATAAATATTGATAACCGCCAGAATCAAACTTACACCTAAGGTTAGGATATAGAGATTTATAACGAGCAAGGGTAGCCAAACTATATCTGGAATGATAGGAATACCTACTCCAATACTAATAATCATATAGGCGACAAGATTAAAAAGAAATCCCATAAATCCTGCAGTTGTATTTGAGATGAATAAGTCCAATTTGTTGAACTGAATGTTCATCAACAGATACTTTTTTGCGTGTAATAGTCGAATACCGGCGCTGGTAGTTTCCATAAAGCTCATCCAAACAATCAAGGCACCAAAAATATAGATACCAAAATTGTCTCCTCTCATCCTACCAATCCATGCAAAAACAAAGTAGAAGACAAACAATCTAAATAGTGGATTTATCAGTGCCCATAGTAAACCCAATTTGGTATTGAAGTACCTCTTTTTAAAATCTACTTGAGCAATTTTCCAGATACGTTCGTATCGATTGTTGTCGGGTATTTTATTTAATATGTTGGTTTTAAGCTTACTCAGCATTTCTCTTCTTTCTTCTATTTCTTTTCTTCTCCTTTAACTCTTTTTCTTCTAGTTCTTTCTTCGCTTCTAATAGTTTAAAGTTCTCTATGTAAGCATCTACAACTGCATCAGCAGCCCCTTCCATTTTGATGATTCCTTTATCAATCCAGATAGCTCGCTCACAATGTTTTTTTACATTTTGGACAGCATGACTGACCATAATAATTGTTTTTCCCTGCAAAATCACCTTCTTAAAAGCTCTTGTAGATTTTTTCCTAAAGTCTTGGTCTCCAACTCCTCCAAAGAACTCGTCAAGAAGAAGAATCTCTGCATTGGCATGAAGGGCGATAGAAAACTTAAGTCTTGCATGCATTCCTTTTGAAAAGTGCTTGACAGGTGTGTCAACAAAATCCTCAATATTTGCGTAAGCGATAATCTCATCAAAAATCGAGCTAATGTGACTAAAACTGAGGCCGAGTATAGAACCATTGACAAAAATATTTTCTCGGGCACTGAGGTTAGGATCCATACCCATACCAAGCGCAAGTCTCAGCATAACCCCCTTAGTTTCAATTGTAGCACCTTCGTCAGGTTTCATGGATTGCATCATCAGATGTATCAATGTAGATTTTCCACTACCATTACTTCCTATAATTCCAAAGGTTTCTCCTTTCCGGATTTCCAAATTGATATTTTGGAGCGCCTTCACCACTTTGACTTCTTTTCTCCTATTGAAAAGGCCAAGTGCAAGGTCTCGGATACTTACAGATGGATTTTGCTTAGAAAAGAATGTTTTCGAGACATTCTTCAGTCTTACTACTATTTCGTCATTTTGTTGATTCACGATAATGCAAAAATACTCATTCTTAGGGCTTTCAAACTCTTAACAAGGTCATTAAACTCTAATAATTGGATTTTAAAGGGTTTAATTTAACTTTGAGCAAATTTTAACCAGATGAAGAATATCCTAATTACCGGTGGGGCAGGTTTTATTGGTTCTCATGTAATTCGCCATTTCAGGAATAAATACCCTGACTACCATATTATCAATTTTGATAAACTCACCTACGCAGGAAATCTTGAAAATCTACAAGATATTGAGGAATCAGCCAAGTACACTTTCGTAAAAGGAGATATTACAGATTTTGATGTTGTATTAAACACTGTAAAACAGTATAATATAGATTCGGTAATTCATCTAGCAGCAGAATCTCATGTTGATAGATCGATTAGCAATCCTTTGGAATTTGTTTTGTCAAACGTTGTTGGAACGGTAAATCTGCTAAATGCAGTGAAGGCATATTGGGGGGACGATTTTAATGATAAATTATTCTATCATGTATCGACCGATGAAGTTTATGGAACTTTAGGGGCAACAGGTCTTTTTACTGAAGAAACATCATATGATCCTAGGAGTCCTTATTCTGCGAGTAAATCAAGTTCAGATCATTTCGTAAGAGCTTATTTTCATACTTATGACCTTCCGGTAAAAATCTCAAATTGTTCGAATAACTATGGATCGCATCAGTTTCCTGAAAAATTGATCCCATTATTTATAAATAATATAAAGCATCAAAAACCATTGCCAGTTTATGGTGATGGAAAATATACTAGAGATTGGTTGTGGGTGGTAGATCATGCAAGAGCAATTGACGATGTTTTCCATAAGGGGAAGTTAGGTGATACGTATAATATTGGAGGATTTAATGAGTGGCAGAATATGGATTTGATTCATACACTTATTGAGCAGATGGATAAGAAGTTGGGTAAGACTGCAGGGACTAGTAAGGAATTAATCACTTACGTAAAAGACAGACCTGGTCACGATAAAAGGTATGCAATTGATGCAGACAAAATAAACAAAGAATTGGGTTGGTCTCCATCCGTTACATTTGAAGAAGGCTTGTCAAAAACAATTGATTGGTATTTGGAAAATGAAACTTGGATGGAGAATGTAACCTCTGGAAACTATAAAAAATACTATGAGAAGCAATACGGATAACTGCTGCTTATAATTTATAAATAAGAAACTGGAAAACTACAACAATGAAAGGAATCATCTTAGCAGGCGGTAAAGGAACACGTTTGTATCCACTTACAACGGCAATTAGCAAGCAGATTATGCCTGTCTATGATAAGCCTATGATTTACTATCCATTATCCACCCTAATGACTGCAGGGATAAAGGATATTCTAATCATTTCATCACCAGAACATTTACCACTTTTCCAACATCAATTGGGGGATGGATCGAATCTTGGTTGTAACTTTAGTTATGTACCACAATACGAGCCCAACGGGCTTGCGCAAGCATTTGTTTTAGGAGCAGATTTTATTGGTAACGATGCAGCTTCTTTAATTTTAGGGGATAATATATTTTATGGAAATGGATTGGGGGAAATGATGCAATCGTGTTTTTCTCCTGAAGGTGGAATTGTATTTGCCTATCCAGTAACTGATCCAGAAAGGTATGGTGTTGTTGAGTTTGATGACGATTTGAATGCGATATCCATTGAGGAAAAGCCAGATAATCCAAAATCACATTTTGCTGTTCCTGGCTTGTATTTTTATGATAATTCAATTGTTGAAGTTGCAAAAAATCTAAAACCTTCTGCAAGAGGAGAATATGAAATCACTGATGTAAATAAATATTATCTAGAAGCAGGGAGACTACAAGTGAGAGCAATGTCAAGAGGATTTGCATGGTTGGATACAGGTACTCATGAATCGCTTTTGGAAGCTGGGGAGTTTGTAAGAGTTATTGAAAAAAGACAAGGATTAAAAGTAGGATGTATTGAGGAAATTGCTTGGGAAATGGGCTTTATAGATGATTCACAACTTATGGAATTAGGAGTAAAATATGAGAAAAGTGGTTATGGTGAGTATCTCAAGAACTTGCTAAAATAATTTAGTAATTATCAATGGAAGATTCTTCTCGCTTGATAATAATTCTATAGAATCTCTTCAAGTCAAAAGCTAAGAAGAATTCAGTTTTGCGAAAAAGATCGAGCGTTGAAATTTGTTTTTTTCTGATTTTTGCAGTTTGCTTTCTTTTTATCGAAATCGTTCTAGAACTATTGAGAATGGTAACCCAAGATTTTACCAAAACCTTAAGATATTTAATCCTCCAAAATACAATGTTAATGATAACCATCAATATTGTTTTTAGGATAATAAAAGGTAGATCAAGAATCAATTTGAGCGTTGGGATATTTTTAAAATAGCTGTAGAGAATACTAGTTTGTATCATAGCTGAATATTCAAAATTGAAAATCTTTTTAATGGATTGACCCATCTTATGATACACGATAGCCTTTGGTGCATAAACAGCTTTGTAACCTGCAACAACAGCCCTCAATCCAAATTCTGCATCTTCATATCCAGTCGAAAAATATGGATCAAAAAAACCGATTTCATCAATCATTTTTTTGGAGTACAAGCAGGCCCCAGCGCAGGGTCCTAGATTCTCAATCGGAGCGTCATGTTCTGTAATCAGTTCACCATGCCCAATTGGAAGAATTTCGCCAGTGTTTAGCATTTTGTGACCGGTGTTATCAATCAAATCTCTATTAAAAAATGAAATCATTTTGGATGAGATTAAATCAGCATTTTCATTTTCTGCAGTAGAAACCAATGCTGATAACCAATTTGAGTCGATAATAGTATCATTATTGAGGAGCGCTATGTATGCAAAATCTTGCTCCTCTAATACTTCTTCATAAATCTTGATATGAGCCTTTGAAAACCCAATATTAGAAGCATTTAAGTGAAGGGAGATCTTAGGATGATCGGAATAAAGTTGCTGCAATTCCTCTACTTGTTGTTCGGATGAACCATTATCAACGAGGAAGATTTTGAACTGGATACCTTCCAATTCTAAGACAGAAGAGATACATTCTTTGGTATCCTCAATGCCATTCCAATTGACAATTATGATTGGTATCATGCTTCAAAAATAGCCATTTAAGTATAGAGTTTAGGCTTAAAATCCTCCTATATAGAAGTACCATAAATTAAGTAGTTTACTTATTAAAAATTTCACCATGTGTTAACAAAAATAGTCTGAGATTTTGAAGATTTTTAGAACTTAATAGACTGAAGGTCATGCCATTATAGATAGACTAAAGAAATATATAGTTAAATTAGATGTGTATGGTAGAAATCATATATGAAAATATTAATTTTACACGCAGTAAATCAAGCAACGATCAATTCTTATGCTATGCGAGGTTTACCAAAACGAAATCAGGTCGGTGATGACCAATAACGAAATCAGGTCTATGATGGCCGCTACGAATATCTGGTCGGCGATGACCCAACAAAATCAATAATAATAACCAAAATCAAATTAATTGTATTCAATTAATACCAATTTCAATCTTATGTTAAAAAGAATTTTAACAATGTTAATCATTGGATTAGCATTTAACTCATCTCATGCTCAGTGTGTGTCAGGTTCTGGAACCTATATGCTAGATGTACAGCTGATCTCTGATAATGATGGCGTTTGTAAACCAGAGGCTCTCATTATTGAGTCTGTAGTTACTGCAGTTCCGAACTCTGGATCAGGAACAGGTATCTTTACTTTTGATTGGGATACTCCAACTGGACCACTTATGGGTGCTCCAAATGCATTGATTATTAATCCATCAACTGCAGATGATGCAGGAACTTATACAGTTACAGTATCTGATTCAAATGGATGTAGCGGTACTGCTACTATCGATGTTGTTGTGAATTGTACACCAACTGTAAACGTTCCAGTAGCCAATGGCTATGCCTGCGAAGGCGATGAAGTAGAGTTTTCAGTTGATGCCTCAGCAGAAGCTGGTGCAACTCTTTCATACCAATGGTTTAGTATTATGAATGGAGTAGCGATACCATTAGGCACTAACATGACTCAAACAATAACTGCAGATGATACTGGAGTAGGAGTTTATGTAGTAGTAACCTCAAACTATCCAACAGGTCCAGCATGTAGCGTATCGTCCAACGTTGCAAACTTGATTGTTGGTCAAGGAGAAACGTTCTCTTGTAATGACAGTGTTAATGTAAGTTTAGATGAAGATTGTTCTCTAGGATTCCTAGATGCAAGTATATTCTTAGAAGGTGAAGCTGATCCTTCAAACTATGGTTTTGAAATTTTAGGTCCTTTGGATATTCCAATAGACCTTGATGATGTTGGCGCCTTTGTTGGCCAATGTGTTACATATAGAGTATTTGATGCCTGTACAGGAAATAGTTGTTGGGGTGAAATTTGCATAGAAGATAAAGCACCTCCAGTGGTGGATTGCGATTGTCAGACCCCATTCCTAGCAGACGGAGTTACTCCCAACCCTGATTGTACTTTCAAGTGTTATGAGGTTTGGGATTTAGAAATCCTAGAAGATATTGTAAGAGGAAATAATGAAATTCTACCGGATGCAGACGACATGGTGCCAGATGATAATTGTATCAACTTTGGAGACCCAATAACAGCATTGTCATATAGTGATGGTCCTGAGTGTGAAGATATTATCGTAACGAGAGAATTGTTGTGGACTTATGTAGATTTTGAAGGACAAACACAATCCTTAACTTGTACTCAGAATTTCTTATTCCAAGGACTTGATATTACTTCGATAGGAACTACAGCAAATGGAACATGGGATGGATATCCTGATATATTTACTGCCAATGCAGGAGACAGACCATTGTCTGACTTTTATTTTCCAGAACAAATAGTAAATCTTGCATGTGGCGCAGGAACTGATCCTGCAGATATTGCCGCAGCATATGATATAGACACACCAGGTAGACCAGTCGGTATTGATAGAGATGATCATGCACAGACTCCAAACATAATTGAGCATAATGAAGGATTTCCATATGCATATCCTTATGTAGTTGTTTCGGGTTGGGCTGGAAGATTCCACGCTAAGCCTATTGACAACAACATTTGTAATATATATGCAGTATTCTCTGATCTTTCTTATGATGCTTGTGCAGAAGACTGCTTTGGGAATAGTAAAATAGCAAGAACATGGACTATCCTTGATTGGTGTACTGCAACAACTGTTGACTTTGTACAGACAATTAAGAGAATTGATGTAGAAGGTCCTGCAGTAAGTGCACCAGATGTAACACTTAGTGTTGGTCCTTGGGATTGTGAAGTAGACTATGTAGTTCCTGCTCCAGAGCACTTACTAGATAACTGTGATAAGAATCCAACATGGACTGTTTCTGCACCAGTAGGAACAACAGTTATAAACGGAACAATCGTAGGTTTAACGAAAGGTATTCACCAATTCGCATATGAAGCAACTGACTGTTGTGGTAATGTTAGCTTTTGGACTGTAAATGTTTTAGTAGAAGATAAAGCACCACCAGTAGCGATTGCATTACAAAACATTGTACTTCAACTTTCTAATGAAGCAGGTGGTGATGGAAGTGCCAAGCTATATGCAGTTGACTTAGATAATGCAAGTCACGATGGATGTACGGATGTACACTTTGAAGTGAGAAGACCTGACGATATAGATTGGTGTCATCTTGGTAACTCAACATTTAATAATGATGGTCACCCAGGTGATGATCCAGATGATGACGATAATGGGGAGTATGTTATTTTCTGTTGTGAAGATGCAATTGATGTAGATAGTAACGGAGTATCATTTGGAATACATGATGTACAATTGAGAGTATGGGATGATGGAGATATGGATGGAGTATTCGGAACTGCAGGCGATAACTATAATGAAATATGGACTACAGTAAAAGTAGAAGACAAACAAGCACCGATTGTAGTATGTCCACCGCATATTGAGCTTTCATGTAATGAAGATTATTTAGATTATGAATTGACAGGAAGACCATTTGGTTTCAGAACATGTAGCGATATAGAATGTGATATGGAGCCTATGGATAGCTTTAGAAGCAAGCCAGCAAGTTCACCTCCATTTGCAGGAGAAGCAATTCCAGCATACAACCCATCATGTAGAAGAGGAGCAATCCAAAGAACATGGTCATGCGAAGGAAAAACTTGTACTCAATG
>ENA-ORXT01000366-ORXT01000366.1-marine-metagenome-genome-assembly--contig:-NODE-366-length-74529-cov-61.212029_pt1 | contig 74529 bp, 53 predicted proteins | sample MGYA00237868_ERZ511482 | MGnify/ENA metagenome assembly ERZ511482 | reverse complement strand
CAAAAAATCAGTTCTAATCAAAAAAAAATGATTATACAAATAAACGATACCGATCCGATAGAAACTTTCCAGTATCAAATGGTTGCGCAAGGCGGGAGGAATAAGCAAGACTCTCGAACACTAGCAACAGCGGATTTGCCAATATATCTTGGGACCATTGAGGATTTAACAACTACCGAATTAGACTACCTGATTATTGCATCTGACTTACAGGGCAATATTATTAACAATAAAGTTCCAATCTTACTTGGAGAATTGTTACCGGATTTTTTAAAGTTATTATTTGAAATACAATTCCCAACCATAGATCACCAGCGGGTGGGTGTATTGCTCTGTGGTGATCTATATGCGAGACTCGATAAAAGAGGTGGATTGGGAGACGTCAAGAATGTTTGGCATGCCTTTAATCAGCATTTTGGTTTTGTAGCAGGCGTGGCAGGAAACCATGATGACTTTGGAAATAACAATGCTTTTGAACAATTTAAAAGTACTGAAAATATTCATTATCTTGATGGCCAAATCAAAAAGATTGCTGGTCTAAACATTGGAGGTATTAGTGGCATCATCGGGCGACCTACCAAACCTTTTAGAAAGGAAGAAAGCAGCCACTTAAAAATGCTGGGAAAATTATTACGGAAACAGCCGGATATCCTTTTACTTCATGAAGGTCCTAATCATCTCGATCCAAAAATGAAGGGTAATGAGAACATCAGAAAGGTGATTGAACGTGGCCCAAAAACAGTCATTTGTTGCGGACACAATCATTGGAAACAAACTTTGGTTGAAAAGGAAAATGGAACCCAAATTATTAATGCAGATGCTAAGTGTATTATTTTAGCGATAAAACAGGTCTGCTGAATCCGTCCCTGCTTGGGTTACCTTGAATGGATTACTGGAAAAATAGTTGCGGGTATCGATTGGACCGTCAACCTCAAATCGGAAATGCAAGGTTATTCCAAATTGATTGCCGAATTACATGATCTCGAACCACTCACTTTGGCAAAAAAGTACATCTTGCGGGATTAAAGTATTTGAAAAACTCAATTTAGCGGCACTGTTTTCTGAAAAATTTATGTAGGATCATTCTTCACTTAACGCTACGCTCACACGCAATTCCAACATTATTTTTTATATATTGCAATAATACCTGATGACATTTGGCTACCTTTAAAATAAGGTAACACATTTTTTTAAAAAACTGCACTTAGAATCATTAAAACCACGCTAACATGAAAAACTTACTACTCTTTTTCTTTCTCATATTTTCAACAAATACGGCTTTCTCACAAGAATGGGAAGTCATTCCGTACGAGGACATCACCGATGAATCACTGCGAATTATTTCTCTTTTTGAGGATAACGAAGGAAACGTCTGGGGCGGAAATTCCTTTGCCGGACGGGTCATCCGCTGGAACGGAAATACCTGGGAGGCAATCAATAACGATGTCACTTTAATGGATTTTGAATCTCCTTCCGTCTACTCAATTTTTCAGGATTCTAATGATAGAGTTCTTTTCTGTTCGGGAGATGGTATAGGTGTTTATGAAAATGATACCTGGTCAAATATAAACACCAGCAATGCGGACCTAACATATAATTTTGCATTTGACGGAATCGAACACAACGGGGTATTATGGTTTACTTCGCGTGCCAGCCTCGTTTCTTTCGACGGTACTACCTGGACAACTTACGAAATACCCGACGCCAACTGGAATGCCCTTGGACTAGCGGCCATGGACGATGGTCGTATCTTTGTGACCATCGCCAACGGAGATCCGATCCGACGTTTTGATAATGGAAACTGGGAAGTATTTGGTACCGATAACTCCAGTGTCAGTTCTAATTATCAGTACTATGTCGGCAAAGTAGATGGAGAGACTTTCTGGTTTGGGGGACCTGCCGGCAAGGGCAGCTTATACGAAAACGGGGAATTTACACCGTCGTCAGCTTTGTCAAACTGGGGAATGGGTACCGACTATTTTACCGAGATCGCCGTCGATGGTGCCAAAGACAATGTCTGGTTCGGTTCCGGCTACGGACTTCACCATCTGGATGGAGACAACTGGGAAACCTTCGACGCGGGTAATTCTCCGATGACCTCCAGTGAGGTACTAAGCCTGATGATCGCTCAGGATGGAAAAATCTGGTTTACGACCGAAAATGAAATCCTGATCTACACACCACTGTCAACGTCTACGACTTCCGAAAATCTTCTTTCCTCCTCCATCAAGTTGATGCCCAACCCCGCTACGGAATTTTTACAGCTGGACATTAACAGGCTAGATGGTACGACATCGCAGGCAGCTCAAATTCAGATATTTGACTTCAATGGAAAGTTGGTTTTGACGCAGCAAACAGCGGGGCAATCTTCTTTAAATCTTGACATTAGTCATTTACCAACTGGTAATTATACGCTAGAATATATGGATGGAAAATCTACGACAACGAAGCGATTTATCAAGCAGTAAGATTTGTCTACGTGCTACCGGATAAATAAAACTGATTGTTTGTAAAGGTACGGTTCTTAAACTTTCAGATTCCCACCTATCGTCGAATCGTCGTAACCTCCTCTGTAATTGTCAATTACGTTGGCCTTTGCGTTTTCAAACTGACAATTAACGATAATCCAGTTGCTGCAGCACCCCTAAATCCTTTTTCCAGGAATAAAATCAGTAGCAGTTGTCATAAAGTCCCTGAGAAACAAAGAAAAACATCTTTTTCTTTGTTTCTTTGTGGCCATAATAATGACGCCATAGTCCTTCTGCGGGTGGCGTTTCAAAAGTGTAAAGTTATTTTTGAACCATTCCTAATATAAACTATAAATTAAAACATTAAATTTGCATTTATGAAAAAAGTAGTAACCTTTGGAGAAATTATGCTCCGGCTAACACCTCCTAACTGGAAAAGATTTTCACAGGCCAGCTCTTTCGAAGCCATTTATGGTGGTGGGGAAAGTAACGTGGCGGTTTCATTAGCTAACTATGGCATCCCTACCCAATTTGTCACTCGCCTACCCGACAACGATATTGGACAATGTGCGTTAATGGAGATGCGCAAACGCAATGTTGGAACGGATCATATCGTATATGGTGGAGACCGACTGGGTATTTATTTTTTGGAAATTGGTGCCGTTAGTCGGGGTAGTAAAGTAGTTTATGACCGCAATCATTCGGCTATCTGTGAAATTAAACCGGGGATGATCGACTGGAAAGAGGTATTTAAAGATGCTGGATGGTTCCATTGGACAGGTATTACGCCGGCTATTTCTCAGGGGGCAGCTGATGCCTGTCTCGAAGCAATCCAGATGGCCAATAAAATGGGGGTCACCGTTTCTACTGATCTCAATTATCGAAAAAATTTATGGAAGTACGGTAAGGAACCGGGCGAAGTAATGCCTGAATTAGTGGCAGGTTGTGATATTATTTTAGGTAACGAAGAAGATGCGGAAAAGCATTTTGGATTACATCCTGAAGGTTTGGACGTTACTGCGGGTCATGAAGTAGATGCTAAATCCTATTTATCGGTTTTGCAACAACTCATGAAAATGTTTCCTCGTGCTAAAAAAGTTATTACCACTTTGCGTGGATCTATCAGTGCTTCGCACAATACCTGGTCGGGTGTTTTATACGATGGAAAGACTTTATACGAAGCGCCTACTTATCAGATTACCCATATCGTAGACCGTGTTGGTGGTGGCGACAGTTTTATGGGTGGACTGATTTATGGATTGCTTCAATATCCCGACAATGATCAAAATGCCTTAAACTTTGCAGTGGCCGCTTCTTGTTTAAAACATACAATTTACGGAGATGCGAATCTAGCGACCGTGGATGAGGTAGAGAAGTTGATGGATGGTGATGCGAGTGGACGCGTTGCTCGATAAGGAATGGGGTATAAAGGTTTGGGTCGGTTAATTTGCTTATAATCGAGGCGGTGAAATGCGATTTATGCCATAGCATAATGAGTTTTTTACCAACAAGGAGTAGGCGTAAATTAAGCAGCCAAATGTTATAAGTTATTCTTTTAATGATCCTGAGAAACTGTACATAAATAATCTTTTAATTAAAAAAAAAATGGCAAAATTTACAAGAATAGAAGTTGCACAGAAGATGAAGGAACAAGGAATGGTTCCACTTTACTACCATGCGGATATTGATATTGCAAAAAAATTATTGGATGCAATTTACGCAGGCGGTGCCCGGTTGTTGGAGTTTACAAATCGAGGTGATTACGCCCACGAAATTTTCGCAGAATTATACAAGTATGCGGCGAAAAAAATGCCGGATATGATACTCGGGGTAGGCTCGGTGACCGATGGTGGTGCTGCTAGCTTATACATGCAATTGGGGGCTAACTTCATCGTGACTCCCGTACTACGCGAAGATATCGCAATCGTCTGTAACCGAAAAAAAGTATTGTGGTCTCCGGGTTGTGGTAGCCTGACAGAAATTGCCAAAGCCGAAGAACTAGGCTGTGAAATTGTTAAGCTATTTCCAGGAAGTACCTACGGACCCAACTTTATCAAATCGGTACGCGCACCACAGCCGTGGACGAACATCATGCCTACGGGAGGTGTCTCACCGGATTATAAAAATCTGGAAGGCTGGATAGAAGCAGGTGCTTACTGTGTTGGAATGGGTTCCAAATTATTCGTCACAGATGGAGATGGGAAATTTGATTATGCAAGAACAGAACAGGTAACCAAAGAGGCATTGGCAAATATTCAGAAGATCAGAAAAAAATAGAAGCGCTGTAGAAACGGGATTTACAAACGCCCGTTTCTACCTGTTTTTTCTTCACGGCACTTCCTGATTTTTTTCAGGAATGGCGATTAAATAGATTAAGATAAAAGGCGAAATATTTTTTCATCTCTTCAGTATCTCTCGTCCGTTCTTCTCTCGTCCGTTGGTTTTTGCCGTATTACTTTCAAGTATAAGTCTAAGGTCAAATAACCAATACATCTCAGTCTCTCAGAAGACGTATACTTATAAAAAACAAAATAAAAGCATCCAGCAGATTATTATACCCCATCTTTTTCAGTTAAATTCCCTAAATTTAGTGAACCGTATCAATTATAAACAAATTTCTCAAAGAACAAATACCCATGAGAATAATCATTGTTACCTTCTTCATCTTATTATTTGCAGGGAATATCACCTTCGTTTTTTCGCAAGACAAACATTATACATTTAATCGACTACCTTCCGGAATAGGCTGGACAGATGAGCCTGTCAATGATATTTTACAAGACGAAAAAGGGCTTATCTGGATGGCTACCTGGTCAGGCTTAAAAAAATATGATGGATATTCTGTACAAACTTACCAGCAAGAACTGGATATCAAGAGTGGTCTGAACGGCAATAAAATTAAATGCCTTTTTGAGGATAGTAAAGACCGATTGTGGGTAGGTACCAATTACACTGGATTTTATAAATATGACAGAAACCTGAATAAGTTCATCCAGTATCAGAAGGACAGCAAAGATATGAACAGCCTTAGCAATAATCATGTCCTGGCTATTCAGGAAGATAAAGACGGGTATTTGTGGATAGGAACAGAGAAAGGTCTTAACCGTTTTGATCCTGAAACAGAAAATTTTGTTCATATAGAAAACTCGGAAGTCAATGAAAATAGTAAACTTTATCAGGGCATCGTTTCCTTCGGATTGTCCGAGGAGGGAAGTCTTTGGGTAGGTTGTGAATTTGGTTTGGACTTACTGGTAAAGGGAAAAAATGGCGCACCTGATTATTTTATCAAATACTATTTAGCACCAGAAAATGTATCAGAGGATGATTTTCTCAGACACAATTTTATTTATAAAGTCATTCCTTCCAAAATTGAGCCCAATACGCTATGGGTTGGTACTAGTATTGGTGTAAAAAAAGTAACCTATTTTCCTGAGGATAGATCCAGAATATCCTTTAAAACTTTCTCAAATGATAAAGCGTCCAATAAAGGATTGAGCCATAGTTTTGTGTCCGATATTTATGAGGATGAAAAAAGAAAAAAACTGTGGATCGGGACTTTCAATGGCTTGAATATTATGGATATTGAAAGTGAAAAATTTGACTATTTTTTCTCTAATAGATTCTCTGAAAACGACCTCAACAACAACGTTATTCATTCCTTGTACAAGGACAAATCTGATGTCCTTTGGGTCGGAACGGACAAGGGCGTCAACTATCTAAATTTTTCCAGTAAACCTTTTCACAGCGTTCAGCTTTCCGAAAGCAGGCAGAATTTTGACCTCATTAGTAGTATTAAACTAGACAAAAACCAGAATGGCCTTTGGTTCGGTACCAATGGAACTGGAATCGGTTTTATTCCCTTTCGGGATCAATCTCCATCCGCAGAAAATAATCTGCATTTTCCAATAAAAGCGCCTCTAAAAAAAGACCTTTCAGGGTTTATCTCAGACTTGATTGTGTCGCAATCAGGAGATATCTGGTTGACCACCAAAGGAGCGGGCCTCCTTAAAATTTCAAAAGAAAAAATTCCGACAGTTAGCACGGAGATAAAAAATCTCACCCAGTATACGATGGAGGAAAAATTAGAAGACGATTACCTGATGTCTTTGATTCAAAGCACCGATGGCGGGATTTGGATAGGATATTGGGATAATGGTATAGGCAAGCTCAATCCTGCAACCGCAGAGATTACCCACTTTGATGCGACCAGCGCTTCTGAATTGAGTCTTAAAAAATTTCCCATCGTTTGTTTTTCTGAAACCATTGAAGAGGGAACTACAATTTTGTGGGCCGGAAGCAGAGGGGGCGGACTCTACAAACTAAAATATGACAACCAAAACAAACAGGTAAAACTGGTTAAGCATTATCAATTTAAACAGCATTCAGAAGTAGGTATTAGTAATAATTTTATTAACGCAATTTATAAACCTAAAAATAAATCTTTACAAAATGAACTTTGGATTGGTACTGAAAGTGGCTTAAATATTTTGAATCTGACAACGGAAACGTTTTCTCATATCGATAAACCTGATGGCCTCCAAAGTCGAAACATACAAGCTGTCCTAGAAGACCAAAAAGGAGATATTTGGGTAAGCACCTCCAATGGAATCTCTTCTATTCATCGAGGAAATAATATGATTGACGTAAGAAATTTTGATACTTATGATGGCTTAATTAGCGAGATTTTTTATGATAAATCAGCTGTAACACTGAATGGAGATCAACTAATATTTGGAGGCATCAACGGACTCACCTTTTTCTATCCAGAGGAAATAAAAAAAGACCAGACCCCTCCAACTGTTTCTATCACTGACTTTCAATTATTTAATAAATCAGTACCGATCGGCAAATTAAAAGATGACAGAATCATTCTAAAACAAAATATTTCCGAAACCAAAGAAATCAATTTAACCCACCGCGATAATGTACTCTCCTTTGAGTTTGTCGGACTACTGTCCAGTGATCCCAATAAAATAAAATATGCTTACAAGCTGGAGGGATTTCATGAGGACTGGGTCCATACGGTTGCATCCAAACGGATTGCTTACTTTACTAATTTACCGTATGACCAGTTTCAGTTTAAAGTCAAGGCAGCCAATGCAGATGGCGTCTGGAGTGAACCAGTCGAACTGACGCTGAACATCGCTCCCCCGTTTTGGATGACCAGCTGGGCTTATTTTATTTATTTTATTATTTCGTGTGCATTGATTTACGGGACCTTTAAAATTGTAAAAATGCGAGCTGATTTTGAAAATAGTTTACACCTGGAAAAACTGGAAAGAGAAAAACTGGAAGAAGTTAACCAAATGAAATTACAATTTTTTACTAATATTTCTCATGAATTACGAACGCCTTTAACCCTCATTATCAGTCCTTTGGAACAATTTGTTAAAGAGCAATCTTTTGATAAAAAAATCCATCACACTATGGTCAGGATGCATAAAAATGCCAACCGCTTACTGACCATGATTACGCAATTACTGGATATTAGAAAAAACGAAGCGGGCTTGATGAAGTTAAGAGTGGCCGAAGGAAATTTTATCAAATTTACCAATGAGGTAGTTCTATCTTTTAAAGGGCTGGCCAAACAACAAAATATTAAGCTGGATTTTCATCCTGAAAAAAAATCTATTCCACTCTGGTACGACCGCAACGAAATGGAAAAAGTTTGGTTCAACTTATTATCCAATGCGCTAAAATTTACACCTAATGGCGGCCAGATTGAAATATACCTTTTTACCAGTACCGACCATCCCAGGTCTCTGACCGTTAAGGTTATCGATACAGGGCCTGGTATTCCTGAAAATCAAAGAACGCACATTTTTGACCGATTTTATCAGGTAGAAAAAAACACGGAAGATATTCGCAAAGGGGGAACTGGCATCGGTTTGGCTTTGACCAAATCTATTATTGAAGCTCATCATGGAAAAATCTGGGTAGAACATAATGAACACCATGGAAGTACATTTGTCTTCACCGTACCATTTGGTGAAGGTCATTTCAGACAGGAAGAAAAAATTATTGATTTTAAAAACAGTGAAAAAATTTCCAATTACCTGGCATCCAGCAAGGCGATTCCGACGGGCACAGAAGCGGAGGAATTAACGGAAGAACCATTACCAGACAAAAATGATCAACCGCTTATTTTACTCGTCGAAGACAATGCGGACATTCGTTCTTACTTAAATGAAAACCTGGCTTCTACCTACCAGATTATCCAGGCAGGTGATGGTGCAGAGGGTTTGGAGAAATCACTGGCAAGGATTCCTGATTTAATCATTGCTGACGTTTCGATGCCAAAAATGGACGGGATACAAATGTGTCAAAAAATAAAAACAGAATTGACCACCAGCCATATCCCGATTATTTTATTGACTGCTCGAACTTCTCTTATTTTTAAAATTAATGGTATAGAAAACGGGGCCGATGATTACGTGACCAAACCTTTCAACATGCAACTATTGAAATCCAGAATAATAAATCTAATTGATTCCAGAAATAAACTGAAAGAAAAATTTTCTACCAACTTTGATCTAAGTCCTTCCGGGGTGGTCATGAATACGCTGGATGAACAATTACTCTCGCAAATTAAAATAGTGATTGAGAAAAATGTAGACAATTCCAGCTTCTCGGTCGAGCAATTGGCAGCGGCTCTTTTCATGAGTAGAATGCAACTTTACAGAAAGTTAAAAGCACTAACCGGAAAATCACCTAACAAAATTATTCGGGAATTTAGACTTCAACGGGCCGCTCAACTTTTAAAAACCAAACAATACAACGTCGCAGATGTCACTTACATGGTAGGCTATAACGATTTGAAATATTTTCGGGAACAATTTAAAAAAGAATTTGGAATAAAACCGAGTGAATACGTAAAGAATGAGTTATAAATAAAGTATTCACTCGGTATTATAATTTTTTATCGCTTTCCTACCATTAATGGTTCTGCCATGATGTGACCTGAAGCCTGTTGTACTTTTAGCCAGTACATTCCGGTCGATAGATCACCCGGTAACAATAATTCTACATTATTTCTACCAACTACCTGACTTGTTACGGGATAGGTGTGGACCGTTCTTCCGGCCATATCTACGATACTTATCACAGTGGATGTTTCAGTTTCTAAACCAGATAAATTGATCTGTTCGCCAACCGCTACCGGATTTGGATACATCTTAAAACTGGTTCTTTCCAGATCAGCAACGCTGGTCACTGCTTCCACATCTAACACGAAAGCCGCATCCCAAAACAAATCCGGTACCGAGATAGATGCGCCATCATCCCCAACCACCAGAGGCTCCGCACTTAACACTTCTCCGGTCAGACAATCCAACCAGGTAATCATATAATTTCCTGCCTCAAAATCCGGAATCGTCAGGGCCGCTCCAACGGCTGGCGCTGGATTCCCATTATCAATAACACTTCTGTGATTGTATTCTTTATTCAATACCCAACCGGTTGCATAAGTCTGATCAGCTGAAGTCAACACATAATTATCTACCTGACTGCCCAGATTAGAAAAATTATAACTCGCAATTGAAAGCCAGTCTGTTCCCGTATTGTCTACTTTTATGGTATGCATTCCTGCGGGAACGTCTACTCGATAGGTAGTACTGGTGGAGGCTGCAGTATTGAGTACCATCACATCATCTATCATTATGGTCAGGTTAGGTGCTTGTCCGGTTTCTGATCCAGTTACTACTTCAAAGTATCCATTCTGTCCGTAATCAACTTGAAAAGTTGGTGGATTTCTCAATTCGGTATTCCACTGGCTGCCGTAGAGATATTGTCCTAGCGTAACATTCGCTGGTGTAATCTGACCAGCAGCATCAATCGAAAGAAAATTGTCTTCCGCTATTCCCCATCCGCCACCAGGTACATAAAGCAAAGCGCCCGAAGCGCCCGAAACAAACACCGAAGCAGGAGACAAATCTTTTTCCAGAAACGGAACCAACTGAGAAAGTTTATTAACTCCGTCAAAATGGAAATACAAATTCTGGGGGTGAATATAATTATCCCACCACCAGGTCATCCCGGTTCCCATTCCTCCACCAAATAAAGCACCCCATAGCGAATTGTGCAGGTGGATACCATCTGGATCAGCATTGGCCAGGTCCGCCGAACCCCCTAAACCAAATTCACCCGTCAGGGTAGGCTTATCGAAATCTTCGAGGTATTTTCGGACACCTCCTACGAGTACCTTTTCGAGGTTGGGTACATTGTTATAAAAATGTGTTTGTGTAATATCAATTTCGGGGTAAGACCAAACTTCGGGGTCTTCGCTTTCTTCCGCATAACTGGTCGTGAGCAAGTGTCCATATGGATCAATGGATTTTAAATAGTCGGTCATTTCAAAATGCCAATCTGCAATAACTGACCGGTGCGTATTAAAGTTGTCCGTCCACTCTACTTCGTTAAATAGTTCCCAGGCCATAATACTTCTGGCGTATCCCCAACGGGCTACGATATATCGCAACCGATTTTTAGTGTCTGCGATGGCCTGCTCATTTGTAAAGAAATCCCAGGTATTTTGACAAGGTCCTCCGTTGGCTACATTATAAGGCGAGTCGTTCCAGTTGGGGTTGACGTTGGTAGATACTTGTCCGTGGTGCTGAATACAAAGCATAACGTATACCCCGTTCTCGGCACAATAATCATAGAGCCAGTCCTGGTATCTGCTTTTGACTTGCTGATATTTACGCAATCCTCCAAAACCATTCCATCCATCTTTCCATTCAATTCCCAGACCCCAGTGGGCATGCCAGAGACGAATAAAGTTACCACCAAAATCCGACAATCCGGATACCCAGGTTTTGTAATTGACAAGGGTATTTCCAGTCTGCCAGGCCATATTTTCTCCGATCAGAATGTACTGTTCACCATCATCAAAGTTTAAATAATTCGTTTCATTTTTTCTAACAAATCCGTGATTATTCGGGGCTGTAGAAGCTACACACTGAAAAGCATCACTACTCAGCGCAATGGTTCCCGATGCATCCGTTTTTGAGATTTCATAGGTCCAGCTACCAACTTGATCAGGAGAGAATCGAACTTTAAAACCTGTTTCTGCTGGTGTGAGACTACCGTTGTTGGTATTCAGAAGGAAATTTTCGATATAAAAACCATCTACCTCCGTTGCGGTGCCATCCGGACCTGTAAATATAGCGGTCACGGCTACCTCGTCGTAATCATAAGCGTTTTGGTAGGTAGCGGTTACATTAACATCTGTTTCAAATTTTCCAAATTGCTCAATATCCTGAGCGGAAGCCATATAGCTTACTGAAAATAGAAAAAGATAAATAAATAATTGTTTCATATATTTTTTTTTAAAAAAAGAGGACAACACTGTGTTGCCCCCTTATTTAATTTTCGAAAAATGGTTCTTTAAAAATAATCTATTTCTGATTGACCACCTGTAATTTTAAAGTCTTTGTATAAAACTGGTAGCGGACATTAATAAAATAGAGTCCAGCCGACAATCCTTCGGTAGAAATATTCAGTTCCTGTGTACCGGGACGAATATCCGTTTGAATTTCACGAACAGTTTGACCCAAAACATCCATTACTTTAACCGTTGTATTTTCCAGTAATTCATCCGCAGTAATGCTCAGCTGTGCTGATTCTGCGGTAGCTACCGGATTGGGAGAAAGGTTAAATTCAAGACCTAAATTTTCCAAATCAGTAAATCCAACAGTTCCAATCGTTACTGTAGCATCAGTAGAAGCACATAGTTGAATATCATCATACCAGACAGTATAACTTTCGGTAAAGTCTGCTTCGTTCCATCTCCATGCTTTAATATCTACAAAAGCGTTGTTGAAATCTTCATTCGGAGTAAAAGTAAAGGAATAATTTTTCCATTCGCTATCTACGACCATAAAGTTACCGTGCCCTGGTTCGTTCCAGTCCGTATCTCTCACCGCACGGGAATATACTCTAAGCGTATCTCCGTCGGGAATATCACCACGGGCCCATAAGGTCAAGGTATATTCTGTTCCTTCTACCAGATCAAAACGATCACCAAACCGGTGGTGCACTTCTGCTACATTGTGGTCGGCAGGAACGTCTATTCTTACTGAATTAGCGCCAGAAAATGGAAGAATCGGATCATATACCCAGGTAGCGACAAGTTCTTCATCATTGCCATCCCAAACTTCCCAACCTTCACCGTCTTCATCTGCATCTGTATCTGAAAATTCAAAAGCCATATTGGCACTACAACCAATCAACGTATCCAATGCACCAAAATTGTAGACTTCTGGTTGTGGTTCGTCACTTCCTGGCTCATCATCTGTCGTACAAATGGACACTTCATCAAACCATACATCGTAAGGTGCCGTAGCGCCTTCTGTAAATACTTTTAGTTCGATATGTAGATCATCACGATCTGTTTCATTAGCGAAAACAAAACCATACTCTGCCCACTCTGTCGTAATGGTTGCTACGTCATTTCCTATTGTTGTAAATCCATCAAATTCATCCTTTACCCACATCTGAATAGCGGCTCCTTCTAAAGTACTTTTTGCCCAAACGGACACTCTGTAGTTCTGATCAGCCACTACGGGTGATACCTGTGGTCGATTATTAAATTCGCCCGTACCTGTGAGGTCTGCTGTTGGTTCTAGTACTCTAATTAATAAACTACTGTCAGCTACAGCGGATTCGTCACTAACTTCAAAAGAATAATTAGTTACTTCTCCACCGTGCCAGCTTCCCCAGCCTGTCAGTCCCATTTCTGCTCCTGGATTAGAAACAATATTGTCTTCACAGGTCGTCGTGGAAGGATTGGCAGCACAAATGGCTACCTCATCCAAAAATACTTTGTAGGGCGCAAAACCGGCATTGAATACCTTTATTTCCAAATGAATATCAGCCCGATCAACATCTGCCTGAAAAAAGAAAGAGTACTCTGCCCAGTCAGTAGTGATATCAAAATCCGTATTGAATAGCGTAAACCAGCTATCGTTTTCATCCTTCACCCAAATCTGTACGTTGGATTGATTAATGGTACTTTTTGCCGCAAAATTAACTTCGTAAAATTCTCCTTCAAGTACAGGGATTATCATTCCTCGATTATTATATTCCGCCGGACCAGTAGGAATATCATCAGATGCTAATATTGTTTCCAATACTGCACTACTGTCACCAAAGTAAGCATCATCGCTCGCGTAAAAAGCAAATGCTTCTTCCGTACCTCCGTGCCAGGTCCACCAATCGGCCAAAGCATTTGGAAAAGCCTCAAATCCTGAATTGTCAACTAAATTGGTTTCACAAGTGGCCGTTTTAGGGGTGGCATCGCAGATATAAATTTCATCAAATAAAACAGTATAAGGCTCATTGATATCCGCACTGTATGCTTTTAATTCTAAATGAATATCTGCTCGGTCTACGGTAGAAGTAAACTGAGTAGTTAACACCTGCCATACGGTATCTACTGTGAAAAATTCATTTTGTAAAGTAAACCAGCTATCATTTTCGTCCTTTACCCAGGCAGATACCATGGCATCCGGAACGGTACTTTTAACCGCAAAGCTTACTTCGTAGGTAACGTCGGCCGTAACTGGTATCGTCTGAGGTCGGTTGTTGTACTCTCCACCCGAAAAACTAGTCAGTGAATCCGAGTCTACCAGTACATTAATCGCAATACTGCTATCACCAGCAAAGGCATCAGAAGATAAAGTAAAACTGTAGCCATCTGGATTATTATCGTGCCAGTTCCACCAATTTGTCATTCCTTCTTCCAACCCGCCGTTGGAAACTGAATTATCAGCACACTGCGCAGTTGCCTGGGAAGCAAAAGACATCATGGTAATAATTGAAAATAAGGTTAGTAAAATGTTCTTCATAAGAAATAAGGTTTTTATGGTTTAATAAATTTTTGCTGTGGCCATTCCTTAGAAACTGTACATAAATAAATTAGTAAGTTAGACTTGGTTATTTTGAACCGTTCCTTAAAGAATCAAAAAAACAAGTTATTATTTTATTGATTTTTAACATCCACTGACTTCGTAAAGGTAAGACTGCCCTTTAGCTTTCACACTTGTTATTCCGTTCAAATTCAGGGGGTATTTGTAACCACCACCGCATTTTGACCCTTTAAAAAGTGATATTGCAACATTTACCACCCTTTTATGAACAATTTCTCTCAGTAATTAACCCAAGGAGTTCCGCACCTTTGAGTAATCATGATTTAACTAATACAAAATGAATCAAAACCAGATTTGCTTATGAAACACCTTTCTTACCCCAACTTAAAGCCTCGCATAACTCGCATAAAAGGCCTTCTTTTCTTCTTCCTGCTATGCTCTATAGGATTGTCCGCCCAGACATATAATTTAAATGGGACCGTTACTTCTTCACCCGATGGAGAAGTATTGATCGGTGCCACCATTCTAATTGAGGGAACCACCACTGGAACCGCAACAGACATAGATGGTAATTTTTCAATCAAAGCCAGCCCGGGAGATGTTTTAAAAGTAAGTTATACTGGCTACCAACCTACCACGGTAGTCGTGGAAAATGATGCCCCCTTAAAAATTTCACTGGAGACAAACGCTCAGATTATGGAGGAGATCGTTATCGTAGGCTATGGTCAGACCCGAAAAAGTGATCTTACCGGATCGGTTACGTCCATTAAGTCCGCCGAATTAAGTAAAACAACTATTACTTCGCTAGAGCAAGGATTACAGGGAAGAGCCGCTGGAGTAAATGTCACCCAGGGAGATGCAGCTCCGGGAGCAGGTATCAGTATTGAAATCAGAGGAACCAACTCCATTTTGGGAGGAACGCAACCTTTATATGTGATTGACGGGATTCCGGTTACCAACCCTGGAGCTTCTGCGGGCAACCTCGGTGCCAGCGAACCCAATAATCAAATTATTTCCAACACCAACGTTCTATCTACCATCTCTCCATCGGATATTGAAAGTATTGAAATCTTAAAGGATGCTTCCGCAACCGCTATTTATGGCTCCAGAGGAGCGAACGGTGTCGTACTCATTACTACTAAAAAAGGAAAAAGTGGAAAGGGAAAGGTTTCCCTGAATATAGCGTACGGATTTTCGGAAGTTATTAATAAAATAGAATTGCTGGATGCCGAAAAATTTATGGAATACCAAAATACCGCTTATGCAAATGCTGGTATTCCTGCTGGTTCGTTTTTGTGGGCTCCGGATTCGTTAGCCAACCCTACTCGACCTACCATTAGTCAGGTATTGGCTCTGGGTGAAGAGGCTGAAGAAGACTGGCAAGATGCTATTTTTCAGAGAGCGCCGGTCAAGGATTATCAAATAGGGTTTTCGGGTGGAAACGATAAAGGAAATTATGCCGTAACGTTAAATTATCTAGACCAGAAAGGCTCTATCATTGGTTCCAGATTTAAAAGAGGGGGCATCCGAACCAACATGAGTTACCAAATCAATGATCGGGTTCGTGTCAGTGGTAACCTCGCTTATAGCCGCTCCAATAACAGCTTGGTTCGGACTTCTACCAATACGACCGAATCAGCCGGAGGAATTATTCGTTCTGTTTTAAATTATTCTCCTATCCGTCCTTTATTTAGAAATGAAGATGGAACGGTCGAAATACTGGGAGCCAATGGAGATGATCCCAGGCTGGAAGATCCTTCTGTTTTCCAGCAGTTTGGTGCCAACCCGTTACGGTATACAGATGAAGTGACAGAGTCACACAACTTTTCCAGAATCATTGGTGGCGTGAATACGGTAATTGATTTGTTCGGTGGATTTTCAGCGGATATTCGATTGGCCACTAATTATATTGACCGAAAAAACAACTCTTATTATCCACGGACTGTTTCAGAAGGATTTGGATTGAACGGACTGGCAGTCGTTTCAAGTAATGAATTTACCAATCTGATTAATGAAAATTTATTACGCTATAATAAAGATTTTAGTGGTTCCAGACTCGAAGGCTTGGTTGGTTTTACTTATGAAGCAAACAAAGATTACTGGATCAATAACGAAGCAAGAAACTTTCCGGATGATGAACTTTCTTATTTTGCACTGCAAAATGGTTTGTCTCACGTTCCTACCCGAACCAATTCTTCCAAATGGGAATTGGCTTCTTATCTGGCTAGAGTAAATTATGTTTTAAGGGAAAAGTACTTATTGACCGGAACTTTCAGATACGATGGGTCGTCTAAGTTTGCTTCTAACAATAAATGGGCGCCTTTCTACTCTTTCGCTTTTGCGTGGAGAGCCAGCCAGGAAGATTTTATTAAGAATATCGAAGCTATTTCTAACCTGAAACTTCGCTTAAGCTACGGCCAATCCGGAAATCAGGCCATTGGTCCTTACCAATCTCTGGCGACTATTCAGGGAGTAACTACTTCTTTTAATAATCAACTGGTACCAGCCGTAATCGAAGGTCGTTTGCAAAACAATAATCTTCGTTGGGAAACTACTACCCAGTTTAACGCAGGATTAGATATTGAACTATGGAACGGAAAAATATTTTCTACCATCAATGTTTACCAAAAAGAAACTTCCGACCTTTTACAGAATATTACCCTGGCACCAAATACAGGTTTTACCAATGCTTTGATCAATGCCGGAAATATTCAAAACAAAGGGATTGAACTGGAATTAGGCGGATATCCTCTTCAGGGAGATTTAACCTGGCAACTGAGCGGTAATATTTCTATTAACCGAAATAAAATTACCGACCTTGGAAACGTAGATGAGCAGTTCGCTGATCGCCTTGGAGCAGGAAGTGGCTTAGCGGTCTTTCCTTTTATCCAAAGAGTAGGTGTACCAATTGGTGCCATTTTTGGCTACGTAGAAGATGGTATTTTCCAGAATGAAGAAGAAGTTCAGGCTTTTATCGGGACACAACCGGGAGCAGAAGTTGGCCAAATTCGATACAAGGACCTTAATATGGATGGTGCAATAGATGACAATGATCGGGAGATTATAGGGGATGTTAATCCTGACTTTATCTGGGGACTGTCCAATTCTTTTTCCTATAAAGGTTTTGACTTTAGCTTTTTATTGCAAGGTGTGGTCGGTACAGATATCATCAATACCCTCAATATTCGATTTCATAACCTGGACGGACGAAGAAACATTCCGCTTTCAGTTTATGAAAATGCATGGAAAGGCGAAGGAACCTCTACCGAATTTCGAGAAGCAAATCTGAATAATGGAAACAGTCGTTTCTCTGACCGATTTGTAGAAGATGGAAGCTATTTGAGATTGAAAAATGTACAATTTGGATATACGCTTGATGCTAAAAATGTTAATTGGCTATCCAGTGCCAGATTTTATATCAACGCGATTAACTTGTGGACAAAAACGGATTACTCTGGTTACGATCCCGAAGTAAGTGCCTTTTCCAGTTCTGCGATGAAAGGAGTTGATCTGGGTAATTATCCCCAGTCCAGAACCTTTATGTTTGGTTGCAATTTGGTTTTTTAAAAAAAAATTATTAAAATAATTCACAGGTTTATGTGAATTCTTGATGTGTATAAATTTTTCAACTATAAAATTTATTAAAATGAAATTCAGAATATTATTTATCATGTTGGCTCTTTGCATCTTCTCTACAGCCTGCAAAGACGATTTTTTAGAAGAAGAAGTATTTACTTTTCAGGCTCCCAAGGATTTTTACTCTAATGAAAACGAAGTAAGAGCTGCCGTCAACGGAATGTATGATGCCTTAATGACCTGGGAATTATGGGTACAACCTTCCTGGGTTCCTATTGCCCTGGAAAATGATGATATGTTGGGGCTGGACTGGATTTCGGGTGGATATACAGGTAACCAAAACGGACAATGGTATATCGAACGACCCTGGACTGGATTCTATCAGGTAATCAACCGGGCTAATAATGTAATTGACCGGGTTACACCTATTGACTTTCTGGACGAAGACGCTAAAAACGCGGCATTGGGTCAAGCTTATTTTATGCGCGGATATTGTTATTACGAACTGGGCCGATGGTTCGGTGATGCTCCCATCCGAACAAAATCTTATGACCCCGCAGTTGATTCTCCCGACATGGCCAGAAGTCCAGTAGAAGAGGTGTACAATCAGGCTTCCACTGATTTTGAAACAGCAGCAGAAATTTTACCAGCAAATTTTTCCGACAACTATTATTCAGCTGCTGACCGGGGACGACCTACGGCACCTGCTGCCTGGGGAATGTTAGCAAAGGTAAAAATGAACATAGCAGGAGCACAGGTGGGTAACACCGCTGCCTACAACGATGCCATTGCTGCTTGTAAAGAGGTAGTGCGAATGTCTGCCAACGGTTTTCCTATTCTGGAATCAGAATACATGGACGTATTTTCACAAGAGTCGCAAGATATGAGCGATGAAATGTTATTTTCTATCCAGGCGACTCAGGCACCGAATGAAGGTCCTGAAATTCCCAGATTCTACACACCGGGAAATGCGAATTTTGCTGGTGGTGGCGGACTTGGTGGTATCTCCATGCGAGAAGATTTGTACAGTACTTTTGAAGATGGTGACCGCAGAGTAAGTTTTGACCGGGCCTTGTTTGGCGAATGGACGGACTTGAATGGCGTCAACTGGTATAATTTCCGCTCTCTTCCTTCCACCGTAGTGGGTGTATTGAACGAAGGTGTTTTTGACAATGGTTTTGGAAGATTTGGAAGTAATAATTACCAATTGCAGGATGGTTCAGAAGTTAGAGGAACACCCCGCTTGTTTATTAAAAAATATGTAGACCAAAACTCTCAGGTTAAAGATGAAAATGGCACAAATCCGATCATTACCAGATATGCCGATATACTCCTTTTATTGGCAGAAGCAGAAAATGAAGTCAACGGACCTACTGCTGATGCCTATGATGCCATTAATCTAGTACGCCAAAGAGCAACGCTCGACGACCTCACAGAAGGACTATCACAAGATGATTTTAGAACAGCAGTAAGACTGGAAAGACGACATGAGTTATATGGTGAATTTCAAAGACGATGGGATTTAATCCGTTGGGGAGTATGGCTAGAAACCATGGAAGCTGCCAATCGTCCACGTCTGGAATACCAAAAACTCTTTCCAATTTCTTCTGAAGAAATTGCGGCCAATGCAATGATTAATGAAAATAATCCTGGCTGGTAAACAGGTTATATACTGTTTCTGTAAAATATTGTTAGCGTAATTAGGGAACGGTTCAAAAATAACCAAGTATAAAATATCAATTTATTTATGTACCGTTCCTAAAAATAAAATAATGAAGCTTTTTAAATATCTGGCAATACCGCTTTTGGTGATAGCTGCTATCTCCATTTATTATTTTAAATTTTATGAAGACCCGCGTTACAAATCAATTATTACGACGGATAATAATGCCTCTCGTCCCACCAAAGCACTTTATGATAATTTGAAAAAAATATCAAAAGAAAAAGTCCTGTTTGGTCATCAGGATGGCTTAGCTTATGGAGTAGGCTGGGATGACTGGCATAAAAACAGATCAGATGTCAAGGATGTTTGTGGAAAATATCCAGCCGTATTTGGTTGGGATATGAGCAAGTTAGGCAATACAACGTATAATATCGACTCCGTTGATTTCAACCAGATGAAGGGATGGATCAAAGAAGTTTATACCATGGGAGGCATCAATACCATCAGTTGGCATTTTGACAACTTTGCCAGTGGTGGAGATTCCTGGGATATAAAAGATAGTCTTCGGGTAGTAGCTTCGATTTTGCCAGGAGGGGAAAATCACGAAGCGTACAAAATGAAACTTAACCACTTTGCGGATTTCGTTAACGATCTGGAGGTAGGAACGTTATTCAAAGAACAGGTTCCCATTATCTTCCGACCCTTTCACGAACATACCGGGAGCTGGTTCTGGTGGGGAGCTGATTTTTGTACACCCGAGGAGTATAAATCCCTCTGGCGTTTTACCGTAACTTATCTAAGAGATGAGAAAGAATTAAACAATATTTTATATGCTTATTCTCCCGATATCTTTAAAGATGAAGCTCACTATCTGGAATGCTATCCCGGCGATGAATGGGTAGACATACTGGGCTTGGATGACTACCATGATGTTGGTCTTTCTGGTCATATCGAACACCTTACCGAACGACTGCGCACCGTGGTGAAATTAGCGGAAGAAAAAGACAAAGTGGCTGCCTTGACTGAAACTGGTTTTGAATCAATTCCACAGGCTACCTGGTGGACAGATAAATTACTCGATGGAATAAAAAGAGATACCCTGGCACGAAAAATTGCCTGGGTCCTGGTGTGGCGAAACGATCGCCCCGATCATCATTATGCACCCTATCCTCAACACATCAGCGCCGCCAACTTTGTTAAATTTAGCGAAGACCCCATCATGCTCTTCGAAGATGAATTACCAGAGCTATATAAATTGACCAAAAAGTAAGAAATAAAATTTCTTTCGCTAAAAACGTTAACAAACCCAATCTTCCCAAATAAAAAACAGGGCTTACTATGCAATTACACTACATTGATATCGCAATCATTCTACTCTACCTTGTTATTACCGTCGGTATCGGATTCTGGATTTCCAAAAAAGCTTCTACCAATATCAAAAGCTATTTTCTCGGTGGTAATGAAATAAAATGGCAGTACCTCGGTTTGTCCAACGCCTCCGGAATGTTTGATATCAGTGGAACCATGTGGATGGTGATGCTGCTCTTTATTTACGGTTTAAAAAGTGTCTGGATTCCCTGGCTATGGCCCGTTTTTAACCAGATCTTCATGATGGTCTTTTTATCTATTTGGCTCCGGCGCTCCGGCGTCATGACGGGAGCAGAATGGATAAGATTCAGATTTGGCGAGGGTAAAGGGGCCAACCTTTCACATTTAGTCATTGTATTGTTTGCCATTATTGTCGTCATTACCTACGTAGCTTACGGATTTATCGGAATCGGAAAATTTGCGACTGTATTTCTTCCATGGGAACTCTCCGCAGATCCAGCCACCAACGAAATCTTGTACGGCCTCATCTTTACCAGTCTCACGGCAGTTTATGTCATCAAAGGGGGAATGTACAGTGTCGTTTTTACCGAGGTACTGCAATACATCATCATGACGATTGCAAGTATTGCTATTGGAATAATTGCAATGCAACAAGTCTCCCCTGAGGTACTGGCCCAATTTGTACCCAACGACTGGGATAATATTTTCTTTGGCTGGGAACTGGGACTCGACTGGTCTACGCTCATGGAATCTGCTAACGATAAAATATCAGAAGATGGCTGGGAATTATTCTCTATCTTTTTTATGATGATATTACTCAAGGGTTTGTTACAAAGCATGGCCGGGCCTGCGCCCAACTACGATATGCAAAGAGTTCTTTCTACCCGTTCTCCGAAAGAGGCGGCCAAGATGAGTGGCTTCGTCAATTTGGTCTTGTTATTTCCTCGCTATATGTTAATTACAGGATTGACCATACTCGCTTTGGTTTTCTATAGCGATGAGCTAATCGGAATGGGCAAAGACGTAGATTTTGAACAAATTCTTCCTTTTGCCATCAAAAATTTTGTTCCTGTTGGCCTGATGGGATTGTTGATCGCAGGTCTACTGGCTGCGTTTATGTCTTCTTTTGCCGCTGCCGTAAATGCGGCACCCGCCTACATTGTCAATGACATCTATAAAAGATACATCAACCCCGATGCTACGGATAAAAAATATGTCCAGATGAGTTATCTTGCTTCTTTGGCAGTAGTTATTATTGGAACTTTATTTGCCTTTTTTCTCGGTTCTATCAATAGCATCATTGACTGGCTGGTTGGTGCATTGTACGGAGGGTATACCGCTGCCAATTTACTAAAATGGTACTGGTGGCGATTCAATGGCTACGGATACTTTTGGGGAATGGTGGGTGGAATTTTTGCCGCCATGATTTTGCCTTCTTTATTGCCCGAATGGACCGCACTGGAAGCCTTTCCAATAAATCTGGCTATCTCGTTTTTAGGTTGCTTTGTGGGAAGTTATTTATCAGAACCGGATGACGAGGAAGTTTTAAAGAATTTTTATTTAAAAACAAGACCCTGGGGTTTCTGGAAACCAATTTTAGAAAAAATTCAGGCAACGCATCCGGAAGTGCAGGCAAATAAGGATTTTGGCAGAGATATGGCCAACGTAGTTATCGGAATTATTTGGCAAACCGCTCTGGTCGCTGCACCGATTTTTATGGTTATCCAACACTGGAATAAATTTCTTATCGCAATGGCAATTATCCTGGTATGTACGGTAACGCTAAAATTAAACTGGTATGACAAAATGGAGGATTACCCCGCAGATTTAAACACTATTAAAAAATAAAACAACTAGCAAAATAATGAGTGATTTTCAAACAAAATTAACCAACCTTTTTTCTGACCATAAAAAACTGATTGAAAGAAAAAATGAGAAACAGTCATCAGAAAATGGCATCTATGACCGGTGGAAATTTCCCATCCTCACCGCTGCGCATACGCCCGTTTTCTGGCGTTTTGATTTGAATGAAAAAACCAACCCGTACCTACTGGAAAGGCAGGGTATTAATGCCGCTTTTAATTCAGGAGCCATGTTATGGAATGGAAAATATATCCTCGCCGTCCGGGTAGAAGGAGATGACCGAAAATCATTTTTTGCCATCGCCGAAAGTCCCAACGGAATTGACAATTTCAAATTTTGGGACTACCCTGTCACCATGCCCGAAACGGAAAATCCGGATACCAACGTTTACGATATGCGTTTGACCGCACACGAAGATGGCTGGATATATGGATTATTTTGCACAGAACGAAAAGACAAAACCCAACCAAATAACACTTCTGCCGCAGAAGCACAATGTGGTATCGCCCGCACCAAAGATCTAAAAACCTGGGAACGGCTTCCCGACTTGATTACTTACTCCGGACAGCAGAGAAATGTGGTCTTACATCCGGAATTTGTGGATAAAAAATATGCGCTGTATACGCGGCCACAAGATGGATTTATCAGTGTCGGAGGTGGTGGCGGAATCGGTTGGGGATTGACCGATTCGATGACCAACGCCGAAATAAAATCAGAGGTCATCGTCGATACAAAACTATACCACACCATCAAAGAAGTCAAAAATGGACAGGGACCATCCCCCATTAAAACGGAAAAAGGCTGGCTGCATTTGGCACATGGTGTTCGGAATACCGCTGCGGGTTTGCGATATGTACTTTATTTATTTTTGACAGATTTAGCAAAACCCTGGATCATTACCCACGCACCCGCAGGACATTTTATTGCACCAAAAAACGAAGAGCGCGTCGGGGACGTTTCTAATGTTGTCTTCAGCAATGGCTGGATTGTCAACGATAAAAAGGAAGTATTTATTTACTACGCTTCTTCCGATACCCGCATGCACGTCGCTACCTCATCCATAGCCCAACTGCTCGATTATGTGACAAATACACCAGCGGACGGTTTGCGTTCTGCCAGTAGTGTAGCCACCCGCAACCAACTCATCAGTGAAAACCTGGCCATCCTCAAAGACCTCAACTTATGAAAAAAAAGCTGCGTGAGCAACCTTTAAACGAATCATTAAACCATACATTGCTTTTATTAAAAAAAGAAATGTTGGAAGAACGACATTCAATTTTACACTGGTGGATCGTAAAAATGACCGATTGGGTAAACGGAGGTTTCTACGGAAAAATAGATGCACATCAACAACTCCATCCGTTGGCAGATAAAGGTGTTATTTTAAATACCAGAATCTTATGGACCTTTTCGGCGGCGGCCAATAGTTGTAAAAACGAACAATACCAGGAAATAGCAGATCGGGCTTTTAATTACTTAAAGCAATATTTTTTAGATGAGAAAAATGGTGGACTTTTCTGGATGCTCGATTACAAAGGAATCCCGACCCAAACCAGGAAGCAGATTTACGCTCAGGCTTTTGGAATTTACGGACTTGCCGAATATTATCATTTGACAAAAAACGAAACGGCTATTCAACTAGCTTTGGACTTATTTGAACAAATAGAAAAACATAGCCTGGACAAACTGGATGGTGGATATTTTGAAGCTTTCACGGAAACCTGGCAGCCGATTGAAGACCTCCGTCTCAGTGAAAAAGATGCCAATGAAGCCAAAACCATGAATACGCATTTGCATATTCTGGAAGCTTATACCAATCTATATCGGGTTTATCCCAACAAACAAATCGCGGTGGCACTACGCCGTCTAATCGAATGTTTTCTGGAGAAATTTGTTAATGCCGACAACCACCATTTGTTTTTATTTTTTGATGAAAAATGGGTTTCAAAGTCTGAAGCCATTTCCTTTGGTCACGACATTGAAGCCAGCTGGTTGCTATACGAAGCAGCCGAAATTTTGGGAGACGAAGCTATTCTAAATATAGTAGAAAAACGTTCTTTAGAAATGGCAGAGGTTACCCTGAACGAAGGTTTCGATCATACTGGTGGCATCATGTACGAACAAATCAAAGACCACTTTGACAAAGAAAAACACTGGTGGGTACAGGCAGAAGCTGTCATTGGTTTTTATAATGCATTTGAAATATCCAAGGAAGAAAAATTTCTTAAAGCAGCCACCAACACCTGGGAATTTATAAAAAACCATATCCTGGACAAAGAACACGGAGAATGGATTTGGAGTATCCTCGAAAATGGAACAACCAACACGGACGAAGATAAAGCTGGCGCCTGGAAAGCCCCTTATCATAATGGAAGAATGTGTATGGAAATATTGAAAAGGGTCTCAGGTGTTTTGCCTTTAAAAAATCGACTCTATAAATAATATCAATCTAACATGAACAGAAGAACATCTATCCGTCATATTATTTTAATCTCATCCGGAGTAACTTTACTGCCTTCCTGTGATTTTGAAACTTTTAGAGTCTACGAAAATCTTCCATTGAAAAAGGATCAATTTCGGTTGATTCGTCAATTACAACAAACTATTTTACCGATAAAAAATACTCTGACTAAATCGACGGAGACGCCTTTCGATTTTGTGCTGACAAGATTAAACGACTGTTATGCAATGGAAGACCTGAAAAAGTATTTAAAAGGCTTGGCTGATTTTCAAAAATACCTTTCTGAAAAATATGATACCTCATTTGAAAATCTGGATTCCAATAAAAAAATGGAAGCCATCACTTTTGCTGACAATGCAAAAGAATCCTCCGCGGCTATGTCCTTTTTTATAAAAACAAATAAGGCTTTGACCGTTGAGCATTTTACCAAATCTGAAGATTTCCTGAAGAATCATTTAGACTTTGAATTTGTACCAGGCAGATATCTGGGATGCGTAAATATTTAAAAGCACAGGAATTTAATTAACATGAAAAATACGAAAAACAATTTTGAAGTAATTGTAATTGGAGCAGGAATGACGGGAGGATGGGCAGCAAAAGAGTTTTGTGACAATGGCCACAAGACTTTGCTACTGGACCGGGGACGAGATGTTAAACATTTGATAGACTACCCTACCACCAATATGCAACCGTGGGAATTCAAGTATCGAGGCAACCTCACCCGTGAACAAAAGGAGGACAATCCGGTCGCCAGTAAATGTTATGCTTTCAGGGAAGACACGACTCACTTTTTTGCGAAAGATAAAGAACATCCTTATGTGCAGAAAAAACCATTTGACTGGATAAAAGGATATCAGGTCGGTGGACGCTCGATCATGTGGGCGCGTCAAACGCAACGCTGGAGTGATTACGATTTTAAGGGACCAGCCCGGGATGGCTTTGCGGTGGACTGGCCTATCCGCTATAAGGACCTGGAAAACTGGTATAGCTACGTGGAAAAATTTGTCGGCATCTCTGGTAATAAAGATGGGCTGGATACATTGCCGGACGGTGAATTTTTAAAAAGCTGGGATCTAAACTGTGTAGAAAAACATTTTCAGGCTGCCCTTAAAGAAAATTATAAAGACCGACACCTGATTTATGCGCGCTGTGCGCACCTGACGGAGACCAACGAATTATTTCAAAAACAAGGAAGAGCACTTTGTCAAAGTCGAACTATTTGCGAAAGAGGATGTCCCTTTGGTGGATACTTTAATGCCAATTCTACCCTTATTCCGTGGGCAGAAAAAACAGGAAATCTAACATTGCGTCCCAACTCGGTGGTCCACTCCATTATTTTTGATGAAAAACAAAACAAAGCAACGGGCGTTCGGGTAATCGACGCCATTACCAAGGAGGAAAAAGAGTATTTTGCTAAAACTATTTTTGTAAACGCTGGTACCCTGAACACCAATTTAATATTACTGAATTCTACCTCTAAACGTTTTCCTAATGGATTGGGAAATGATAATGGTTTGTTAGGAAAATATTTAGGCTTTCATAATTACCGGGCCAAAGTAATCGCTACGCACGATGAGTTTGACGAATTCGTAACCGAAGGCCGACGACCAACCAGTGCTTATATTCCTCGATTTAGAAATATAAAAGGTCAGGAAACCGACTATCTGAGAGGTTACGCCGTTTCTTTTGGTGCTGATCGCAAGAAGAAAATAGATGAAAATAGTTTTGGTGAAAAACTGAATAACAATTTACTTTCAAAAAGTACTTATCATCCCTGGAGTGTCTACGCAGGAATGATGGGAGAAACCATTCCTAAAGAAACCAACGTAGTGTCTTTGGATAAAAATTTGAAAGATGACTGGGGAATTCCACTACTGAATATTTCTATGGATTATGATGAGAACGACGAGATGATGATCAAGGATTTCTTTGCAGAAATGACGGATATGCTGCAAAAGGCTGGTTTTAAAAATATTCAGACCATAGATACCAAACAGGCACCAGGACTTGACATTCACGAAATGGGCGGCGTCAGAATGGGACGTGATCCCGAAACTTCTTTGCTAAATAGTTATAACCAGATGCACGCTTGTAACAATGTTTTTGTAACGGACGGCGCGTGTATGACTTCTATGGCTACCCAAAATCCATCGCTAACTTTTATGGCGCTGACAGCAAGAGCAGCCGAATATGCGATGAAGGAAATGAAGGCAGGAAGTATTATTTAATTTTCGCTTCTATATTACTGACAATTTGATGCTTGGTTTGTACCCCCGATTCTCGCCAGATGATGGCGCCGTCTTTGAATAGCGCCAGAGTCGGGACGCCCCGTACCTGGTAACGCTGTGCAAGTAGTTGATTCTTGTCAATATCGATCTTTACAACTCGTACTTTTCCGGACATTTCTTTTGCGACTTCCTTGATGATCGGCGCCAATGCTTTACAAGGGCCACACCACTCGGCGTGGAAGTCGATGAGGACCGGTTTTTCTCCATTGATGAGTTTATCAAAATTTCCTTTCATGATTATAACGGTATTTATCTGTATAATAATTTTTACAATAGACTTTTAAATAAAACTACTTTCACTTCCATATTGTTCTGAATTTCTTCTAATCCTAACGAACAAATCCTGCTTGATTACTTTTTACACGTAGAAATATAATAAACCTAAAAATTAAAATCATGTCAGAAGGAATCAAAAAAGTAAAAGCGTTAGCCACCGAAATCCGTATCGCAATGTTGACCACTGCTAATCCAAATGGGCACCTGCACAGCCGCCCCATGGCACTCAACGAAATGGATGACGATGGAACTATGTGGTTTTTCACTAAAAAATCTTCAGATAAGGTAAATGAAATTCAGGAAGATGCGGAAGTTAATATCAGTTTTGCCAATGTATCTGATTCGGACTATCTGGCCATTTCAGGTATCGCAAAACTGGTAACAGATCAGGCTGAGATCGACGATAAATTCAACAAGTTTGTGAAGGCGTGGTTTCCAGAAGGTAAAGAAAGTAGTGAAATTTCATTATTAAAAATTACTCCTCACCACGCAGAATACTGGGAAAGTAGCGATAGTAAACTGGCTAGATTATTTAGTATCGGTAAAGCGCTGATAACCGGAACCAGGCACGAAGGTGGAACCCATGAAAAAGTTGAAATGTAAAAAATAATTCTTTATTGAAAGTGGTATCAATTCTATTGGTACCACTTTTTTGTTTTTTTACTGAAGAATAGTTATTCAGATTAGGGACTGCTCAATTAATCGCGCCGGAGAGTTATTCAATTTTGTATTATCTCATCACTTGCAATACTTTTTTAACAACCGCTTTGTTTCCACCTCATATCCTTCCAGCCACTTCTGATCTTTTCGATCTACATTCCAGTTCAGTTTTTCTTTTCTAACCAGATCCAGGATTTGAGGATGAATATAATATTTTCGACAAACGGACATCGTATTTCCCAAAGACTTTGCCACCATTTTCACCAGCGTAGGTTCCAGTTTTTTCTTGACATTTTCTTCGATCACTTTTTGAGCATCGTAATAATGTTTCACGGCCAGTGAAGTTCCGGCCCAGGTCCGAAAGTCTTTACTCGTAAATGGTCCTCCCATTATGTCATTCACATACTCATTCACGTCACTACTTTCAATAGATTGCATATTCCCTTTTTCATCACGGTAACGCAGCAATTCGTAACCTGGCAATTCCGAGCAAGCTTTAATTAATTTTATAAGGCGGGGATTGTCGATTTGAACATTGCGATATTTATTACTTTTGGCTTTATAAGAAAATTTGAGATCACCATTTTCCAATTCGACATGTTTGCGTCGTAAAGTAGTGAGCCCATATGTTCCATTCTTTTTGGCGTACTGTTTATTCCCAATTCGAATATAGTATTGGTCCAAAATCTTTACCGCCAAAGCCAAAACTTTAGTTCGATTCCACTTTTTTTGTCGAAGATGTTTCTCCGTTACTTTACGAAGTTTTGGCAACGCAGCAACAAAGTCTATCATTTTAGAAAACTTTTCCGCTTGTCGGTGCGCTGTCCATTCGGGATGGTAAATATATTGTTTTCTGTTTTTGGGATCCCTTCCGGTTGATTGTAAATGACCATTGTCCTTACGACAAATCCAGACTTGTTTCCAAATCGGAGGAATCACCATTTCCTGAATTCGACGCAACGTTTTCTCGCAATCCAGCTGTTTTTTTTGCTCATCAAAAAAGCGAAAACCTTTTCCGTGTTTTTTACGCGTAAAACCCGGTTCCTCATCGGAGGAATATATAAGATTGAGCTTTTTCTCAATAATTTCAGGATTGACGGTGATCATCATTGTTCAAGTTTTAACTTAAACCGATAAAGACCATTTTTGTTGACTTTAGCCAGGACATTAAGAACAGTTGATAGTGGTTCGTTAATCGGTTCTTCCAACACATAGGAATCGCCCTCTAAAGTATTTGAAAAACTCAAAAAAGACCGCAGAGAAAGTCGAGTTAACAGATCAACTTAGTGCTTGGGGCACTAGTGCTTTCGGAACTAAATTTCTATGTATAAAGGTTAAGGGTGCTTGATAGATCTGATGGTGTGTTTATTTCATGGTGTTTAATAAAGTAATTTAAAATTCATAAATAAGTATACTATTTGTAAATAATTGTTAATCAGTTTATTGGTTAATCAGTAGTCGGTCAAATTTTAGGTAATCCTGATGTAAGAGCGCAACCAAGATGGTTACGTTCGCATTGCGTACTATGTGACTGATCCACCGATTAACTAATCAACAACTTAGTGCCGAAGGCACTAGAGGGTTCAATTTATGAAAAAAACTTCTGTACTTTTTAATGAAATTTTTCCAAGAACTTTGGCTTTTTTTATTTCATTCTGTTCATTTTTTTTGCAGAATAAAAAACGAAACAAAAAAATCTGCCGCCTGTCGCATTTTTCGAATTAGCGAAAAATCTTTATATTCTATTGTATTTAATCACTTTTTGTTGGTCCAAATTCTCAACTTCCATCTCCTCCACGGAGATTTTCAAAAGCTGATAACAAGTATTACCTACCATAAAAAAGTTACCATCCAAATCGATCGCTCCGCCACATTCTTTCAGCACCTTAAATTGATTGGCCACTTCAGAACGATCCGTTTCATTTTTAATTTCTAAAAATACCTTACCGCGTACCTGCAATTCTGATTGAGGATCATCAGCTTGACGCCATTCACCCTGCATTCGTTCAAAATTATTGGTCATTTCATCCGGCCGGGATATATTAGAAGGCGTCGCTACAGAGCCAGGTATCGGTGCCGCAACAATGGGCGCCTTCTTGTTGGAAGCAGTATCTGTTTGACAGGCCGCTATAAAAAAACAAAACAAAAATAGTATTAGGGTATAAAAAAAAAGTTTCATGTTATGTAATTTTAGAAAGTTATTTTTTTGAGGCTTTGCAGCAAATCGGCTTTTATATCATCCATGTGTTCTAACCCAACTGAAACCCGGATTAATCCATCGGTAATTCCAACCTTTTGGCGGTCTTCTGGAGAAAGTTTGTTGTGTGTAGTAGAAGCAGGATGTGTAACAATTGTTCGCGTATCACCCAAGTTAGCACTTAGCGAGCAAATCTGCAAATTATCCAAAAACTGTTTTCCTGCGGCCAGACCTCCCCGCATTTCAAAAGTCAATAATCCTCCACCCTGACTCATTTGTTTTTTAGCCACCGCTGATCCGGGATGGCTTGGCAAAAATGGATACCGAATATTTTTTATCATTTCCAGACTTTCTGCCCACTCTGCCAACACCATCGCATTGCTACAGTGACGATCCATCCGTACCGCCAGGGTCTCCAGACTCTTCGATAAAATCCAGGCATTGAAAGGAGAAAGAGCAGGTCCTGTATTGCGAAGAAAGCGCTGGACCGGCGCCAGATATTCACTGGTACCAGCTACCAAACCACCAACTACTCTACCCTGTCCGTCAATAAATTTAGTAGCGGAATGCGTCACCAAATGCGCCCCAAAATTCATGGGCTGTTGCAAATAAGGTGTAGCAAAACAATTGTCTACCACCATCAGTATTTCTTGTGTTTTACAAAATATACCGACCAGTTCCAGATCAATGATCGCAAGACCAGGATTAGAAGGCGTTTCTAAAAAGAACATTTTAGTATTCTTTTGTATTGCTTTCTCCCAGGATTCAACATTCATTCCATCCACAAAGGTCGTTTCTATCCCCCAGCGGGGAAGCCAATTCATCAGTACTTGATAGGTCGAACCAAAAACTGCTCTGGCACATAACAGGTGATCTCCCGCCTGAAGGTGTCCCATAAGTGCACCAAAGACTGCGGACATTCCGGAGGCCAGTGCCACAGCATCTTCGGTTTCTTCCAGACTGGCAATTTTAGTTTCCAGTTCCCGACAATTGGGGTTGGTGAATCGACTATAAATATTACCTGGTTGTTCACTGGCAAAAACAGAACGCATCTGCTCGGCGTTTTCGAAGGTAAAACTGGAAGTCGGAAAAATAGGAACACTGTGTTCTCGCTCTCCGGTCTGTTTATTCTGTAGCCGGATCGCTCTGGTTTCGAATCTTTTTTTCATAGTTTAAATTTATCTGAAATATATAGGAAGGAGGATTAAATATCGCCATTCCTAAACTTGTTACCCCTCTACGACCAGGACCAATCCTTTCAGGTATTTTCCTTCTGGATGAAAGATATTTACGGGATGATCTGACCCTTGTGAAAGATGGCGAATCACCCGACAGTTTCGACCCGCATCAATAGCTGCCGCTGTAATTGTATCATAAAATAATTGTTGGTCGATTACCTGCGAGCAGGAAAAGGCAAATAAAGTACCTCCCGGCTTCAGTTTTTGAAGTGCCATACTATTGACGCGTTTATAAGCCTGAATCGCATTGTGTTTTTTACGAACACTTTTGGCGAAAGCTGGCGGATCAACAATAATCGTATCATAAACTCCAGTGGGTATTTCTTTTAAATATTGATTGACATCCTGTACCAAAGATTCGTGTTTATCCGCATGATCCGTAAGTGCAATATTTTTTTCTAATAAGGAGATGGCCGTTTTAGAAGCATCAATACTCAACACCGCCTTTGCGCCAGCTTCCAATGCGTAGATAGAGAAACCTCCGGTATAACAATATAAATTTAAAACTACCTTATCTTTTGAAAAATGGCTAAGCATCGCTCGGTTGTCGCGCTGATCTAGAAAGAAACCTGTTTTCTGTCCCGTTAAAAAATCAACATAAAATCGGTGTCCATTTTCCAAAATCTCGGTCTCGGTTGCTTCGCCTTTAATCGGACCATTTGAGATATTGTTACTGTATTTTTCGGGTAATGTATTTTTACTTTTATCATAAATCGTCGTGATTTGATCGCCCAGTACGGTTTCCAAAGCTCGCTGAATAGCGGGTAATTGTCGGTGCATTCCGATGGCATGACACTGGACCACTGCGATTTCTGCGTAGATGTCAACTACCAGTCCCGGCAGTCCGTCCCCTTCACCGTGCAGGAGTCGATAGGCATTGGTTTGATCAGAAATAATACCCAGATTTTTACGTAAATTGTAAGCCTCCTGAATTTTACCCAACCAAAATGCATGATCAATTTCCTCCTGAATAAAGGTCAATACTCGAACCATAATACTTCCATCCTGGTAATATCCAATGGCTTGAAAATGTCCATGCCTGGAAACGATCTCCACAATTTCTCCGTCTTCAATGGGTTTGTGTTTAAGGATTCCTCTGGAAAAAATCCAGGGGTGGCGACGCTGAATGGAAGGTAGACGGTCATCTTTTATCTTTAATTGTGGGTAGCTGGTCATAGTAGTTTGAATTTAAAGGACGAAGGTAATTTTTTTTTGCCACTATGGTATAAGGAATGAGTTAATAAGGCGATAAGATTTTTTGCCACGAAGTAGCCCAACACCAAAAAAAAGGCGACTCTTCCGAGCCGCCTTCCAGTATTATCCAAGTTGCTATCTTAAGCTATCTCTTTTTTAATATCAAAACGATCAAGATTCATCATCTTATTCCAGACTTCCACAAATCGCTCAACAAACTGCGTTTCCATATCTTTCGATCCGTAAACTTCCGCCAGGGCGCGCAGTTCAGTATTAGAACCAAAAACCAGGTCTACCCGTGTACCAATCCATTTCAGATCATCCGTTTTACGATCACGACCTTCAAAAGTATCCTCCGCTTTGGAGATGGCCTTCCAGGTAGTACCCATATCAAGAAGATTTATAAAAAAGTCATTTGTTAACTTGCCTGGACGATCTGTAAAAACACCATTTTTAGAACCATCGTAGTTAATATTGATTGCACGCAGTCCTCCGATTAAAATAGTCATTTCCGGAGCGGTTAAAGACAACAAGTGTGCTCGGTCAATTAACATAGATTCTGCAGACACAGTAAATTCTCCTTTCGAATAATTTCTAAAACCATCCGCTTCCGGCTCTAGTGGAGCAAAAGACTCAGCGTCCGTCATTTCCTGCGTTGCATCCGTACGACCCGGCGTGAATGGTACGGTCAGATTGTGTCCCGCCTCTTTAGCTGCTTGCTCTACACCTGCACATCCGGCGAGAATAATCAAATCTGCCATTGACACTTTTTTACCAGTCGTTTGTGCTTCGTTAAAAGCCTTTTGTACTGCTTCCAGTTTGTCCAGAATGACCACCAGTTTACCTGGATTATTAACTTCCCAGTTCTTTTGTGGCGCCAGCCGAATACGACCACCATTTCCACCACCACGTCCATCCGAATTACGATAAGTAGAAGCCGATGCCCAGGCCGTTCCAACCAGTTGGCTAACTGAAATACCCGTTGCGAGCACTTGTTCTTTTAGTAATTTTAGGTCATTCTCGTCGATCAGCGCATGATCTACTGCCGGTACTGGATCTTGCCAGATTAATACTTCTTCCGGTACCTCTGGTCCCAGGTAACGATCTCTTGATCCCATGTCCCGATGCGTCAATTTATACCAGGCTCGAGCGAACGCATCCGCAAACTGATCTGGATTTTCGTGAAAACGTCGGGAGATCGGTTCGTAAATTGGATCCATTCGCAACGCGAGGTCAGACGTCAACATCATCGGTGCGTGGGTCTTTCCTTCGATGTGGGCATCCGGTACTGTTCCAGCACCCGCTCCACCTTTAGGCGTCCACTGGTTGGCGCCCGCCGGACTCTTGGTGAGTTCCCATTCGTAACCAAACAAGTGGTTGAAATAATCATTGGTCCACTGTGCGGGTTTGGTCGTCCAGGCACCTTCCAGACCACTCGAAATCGTATATTCCGCGTTCCCCGTTCCATAGCTGTTTTTCCAGCCCATACTCATTTCTTCCAGTGCGGCACCAGCAGGTTCGTAGCTTACATATTTTTCCGGATCAGCGGCACCGTGTACTTTTCCAAAGGTGTGACCACCAGCAATTAAAGCAACCGTTTCTTCGTCGTTCATCGCCATTCTACCGAAGGTTTCCCGAATATCCCGAGCCGAAGCAATTGGATCAGGATTTCCATTAGGTCCTTCCGGATTTACATAAATCAGTCCCATTTGAACTGCTGCCAGCGGCATTTCCAATTCTCGCTCTCCTGTGTAGCGTTTGTCATCCAGCCATTCTGCTTCTGATCCCCAGTAAATATCCAGCTCTGCTTCCCAGACATCCTGACGACCTCCCGCAAATCCAAAAGTCTCAAAACCCATTGATTCGAGGGCCACATTTCCGGTAAGAATCATTAAATCGGCCCAGGAAATACTTCTTCCGTATTTTTGTTTGATCGGCCAAAGTAATAATCTTGCTTTATCCAAATTTGCGTTGTCAGGCCAGCTATTGAGTGGCGCAAAACGCTGCGTACCCGATCTTGCTCCACCTCGTCCATCAGCGATTCGATAGGTACCCGCACTGTGCCAGGCCATTCGAATGAATAACGGTCCGTAATGTCCGTAATCAGCGGGCCACCAATCCTGAGAATCGGTCATCAGCTGATGCAAATCCTGCTTTACGGCTGTCAGGTCTAGCTTGCCAAATTCTTCTTCATAATTAAAGTCGACGCCCATCGGGTCTGACAATTCAGAATTTTGGCGAAGAATATTTACTTTAAGTCCATTGGGCCACCAGTCGCGGTTGGCCATTCCAGCACCCGCACTCTTTCGTCCAGTCAGAGATCCGTTAAAAGGACATTTTCCTTCAGATGTACCATTTTGATTTTTACTATCCATAATGTGATTGTTTTTTTAGGTGCGAATATAAGTCTTAATTCGGGTAAGTTAGTATTGTATTATTTGATCCTATTATAGATATTAACTATTTAGCATTTTTTCAGAATAGATTTTGTTGATTTAATTTAAAATTTTACCCGCTCGTAAGCTGGCATATCCTGTCCGTACAGATAATGATACAAATTATAAAAAAGCATATAATCAATTCCGTTCCATTCCATATGAATTCCGTAAGGATTTCCCTCCATTTTATAATTTGGATATACCCAGCGATGGTTGGACAACCAACCGGGCGGGGCTTCACAGTCGAGTGGACCAAAGCAAGGGCCGGCAGCGGGAGCTGTGGCCAGTAATTCATGAAGATAAGCTTTCTTTATTTTTTTGTGAACCGGAACATCATTGACTACGGAGTATGCGAGGGCAAACATAACGCGATCACTTTTCAAAGATCGTTTGGCTATTTTTTTATTATTCCAAACGCCCGAACTAACGATGTTTGAAAGGATAAGCCAATGATTACGACGCGTTTGCGCAAACCAGCCGACGTCAAAACTACTACGTGCGAACCAACCTATACTACGAGTTCCACCGGTTTTAAAAGCATCATTGGCAGTTGTATCGGTCAGCTGGACAGCCGTTTTTTGCAGGAGGTTATTAAACCCCCGAAAATCTCCACCCCATTTATTAGAAATTTTCTTGCCGTCCGGACCTTTTAATTTCCAGTTATTTTTTATACACAAATTTATAATTTTTTCGGTCTGTACCGCCACCAATTTTCCAAAGGTCTGCATGGAATCCTGATAAAATTGATCGGGGACCAGTTTATGAATTAAAGAAAATCCAAAAAACAAACCGATAACCTGATCTTGACTAATAAAATTTCCACTATCACTGTTAACAGGACCACGATTTTTATGACAAGAAAAATCAGAACTGATACATTCAATTTTCTTTCCGTCCTTGCCAGAAAACCTTAATCCATCCACGGTACTGGAATCTTTATAAAAGTCAACGGGAATATCATCTCGGAGAAAGAAGCCATCCCACTGCCCGGGCAAATCAAATTTTTGTTCTGCTTTTATATCCAGACGAATCACCGCTGTTATGGCGTAATGTAACTCTCGGGCGGTAGCTTCCAAATCATTGATTCTTCCCTCACGTTTCAGATTGGCGTACTCCAGGGCTAGCATTGCCAGATAGAAACCCTGGAAGGCCGTAGCATCACCCCAATTCATTTTTCCGCTACCGGGATGTGTACTGCACTGCGTTCTCATGACCCAGTCTTTCTCGCAATTGGAGTCAAAATTGCGACCATCCGCAGGGATACTCTGTCCAGCGTCCGGACCAACGGAAACAAACCCGGCGGTTCCATCTGTTCCCAAGAGTCGATGGCGATAGTCCCAATATTTTTTTTGATAAGCAGCGTAGTCCTGTGCTTGAATATTTCCTGTAAAAAGAAGAAGAAAGAAGATTATAAGGCGCATATTATTTTTCTTTATAAATTTTTTTGGTTTTTAATAAATTGATGGCGTTCCGACTAAGTCCTCGAACTGACTTTGCGGCGAACAAAGCCGTTTGATCATAAAACAAAAATACAACGGGCGCTTCTTCAATTAATAACCGATCCATTTGTTGATATAGCTCGTAACGAATCGCATCGTCATTTTCTTTCAAGGCAGCTTCGTAAAGGCGATCAAACTCCGGGTTTTTAAAACGCGTATAATTTGGTGGCGCGGGATTTTTAGAATAAAAAACAGTAAAAAAACTTTCCGCATCCGGATAATCCATGATCCACGAAGCACGAAAAAAAGCAACTTGTCCCTTGGTCATCATTTGTCGGAGGGTCGCAGACTCGGCCAATTCAATTTTTATTTTTAATCCTAAATTTTCCCATTGCTTGGCAGCAAAGGTGCAAAGATCTTCGTAATCTGCCGTGGTATGCAAAATGATGGTAGGTAGTCCTTCTCCATTTGGAAAACCTGCCTCGCGCAGTAAGGTACGGGCTTTATCGGAATCATAAGAATAACCTGGTGCGGCCTTCGCATCAAAAGAAGGCAATCCAAGGGGTGTAAAACCTGAGTTTGCCGGAACACCTACATTATTACGGAGCGTCTGCAACATGAGCGCACGGTCGATTCCGTAGTTGAGGGCTTGCCGGATTTTTTTTGTTTTAAGTGGATTTTCGTTTTCACCAAAGGAAAGGTTGATGCCCAGATATTCAGAGTTAAGATAAGGTGATTTTATAAATTGTATTTTATTTGCTTTAGCTGGATGTATTGAACCATCTTTGGTAATGAGTTCGTTGATATACGAGGATTCTAGTCCAGAGAAAAAATCAATATTCTCACGCGATAATTCCAGATAAGCAGTCTTTCGATCTCCCATAAAACTGATGCGAATGGCATCTACTTTTGGTAAGCCGGCTTCGAAATATTTTTCATTTTTAGAAAGAAATAAAGATTGATTTTCGATCCACCGTTTAAATTTGAATGGTCCGGTTCCGACGGGATTACTTCTAAAATCCCGACCGTAATATTCCACCGCCTCTTTTGGTACTACAGAACAATATTGCATAGACAACATTCCCAGAAAGGGGCGAAATGGTTTGGCTAGTTTTATGATAAAAGTATCGGCAGCCGGCGCCAAAAAAGGATCTTGTTCTGCTACTTTTCCTTTAAATACCCACGAGCCAGGGGAATTTACTTTTTCATCCAGCAAGCGATCAAAGCTATACTTTACATCTCTAGCCGTAACTACCCGGCTTTCATTACTTTTAAAACATTGATTCTGGTGAAAATAAACATCATTTCGGAGCGCAAAAATATAGGTCAATCCATCTTCTGAGACCTTCCACGAAGCGGCAATCGCGGGTTGTACATTGAGCGAGTCGTCCAATTGTACTAGTCCATTATAAAGGTGATCAATGGCCCAGATATTGTTTTGAGCACGGGCGAAGGCAGGATCAAGCGAAGTAATATTTTTGTGTTGGTTATAGTGGAAAACGGTCCGATGGTCGTCGACTTTCTGATCAGATTGACAAGAGAAAAGTAACAAAAAGAGAAAGAACGCATATAACGGATCAAATCGGAGTTGCATTTTTTTTGGTAAAGATAGGAAAATAATAAGTGTAGATTATATTGAGGAACGGTTCAAGAATAACTTTACGCTTTTGACTGCTTTTTTTAAAATTCTTCATGGTTTACTGATCCTTGAAATTCGAAAAGTGGATACCAAATTTCCTCCTGGAATTTCTCAAATCCGTTCTTAAAAGAAAAAGTGTCCCGCTAGGGCCTCGGGAACTAAATTGCTGGGTATATTGATCAACGTAGGAACAAGGCATTGCCTTGTTCCTACGCTATTGCCTAACGGCCCGGAATAGAAAAAGGAAAGAAGATCCTGTTTTCTATTGTAAAGGTAGCAAAAGATACGATATAAACAATTTTTTTTAATAAAAAACATTAAAAACATTTAAGCGCTTTCTCTCATTTATTATTACTTCAAATCAAAATTTTATATATTTGTTCTCTATACAGCGTAGATTTTACATTATTTGCTTTGTACGCCACCACAGAGATTTCAAGGGCTTTAAAATTTATATATCCTACCGCAAACATTTCTAATGAAAAAAAATGAACAACACTTTTCTTACTTTAGAAAAAAATACTGGAGCTTATTCTTTTTGCTGGTGCTTTCCACTGCCCTGACTATTGTTATTGGTTGTAAGCATACTAAAGAGATAATTACGCCAACTTCAACCGACGATGGAATCATCACTTTTAATTTTCTGCAACTTAACGATGTCTACGAGATCGCGCCACTCGAAAACGGGACGGTTGGTGGAATGGCTCGGGTCGCAACGCTACGCAAGCAGCTCACCAACGAAAACCCTAATACCCTCACGGTGCTGGCCGGAGATTTTCTTTCTCCCTCGCTAATTGGTACCATCAAGCAAAATGGGAAACGGATAAAAGGGGCACAAATGGTGGAGGTCATGAATGTGACTGGTATTGATTTGGTGACCTTCGGTAACCACGAATTTGATATCAAAGAACAAGAACTTCAGGACCGAATCAACGAATCTGAATTTACCTGGCTCGGTACCAGTGTCCGACGTGTCAATACCCGGACAGGCAAGAAGTCTAAATTTTATCAAGAGACAGATTCTACGATCAACTATGTTCCGGATACCTGGATCTGGGAAATTTCTGACGAAGATGGCACTTCCATTCGGGTTGGCTTTTTTGGAGCGACGCTGGATATGAATAAAGTGGATTATGTCGAATACCTGGACGTAACCAATACTTGCCTCGAAGCGGTGCAAACACTTTCTTTACAGACAGATGTTGTTATCGGGTTGACGCACCTGAACGTGGCGGAAGATATTGAACTCGCGGCTAAATTACCACAAGTTCCATTATTGATGGGCGGACACGATCATCATCATATTAGAGAAATGGTCGGTAATACGTTGGTGGCGAAAGCAGATGCCAACGCAAAAACAGCTTATGTTCATACGCTCACATACAATAAAAAGACCCGCAAGACAACCGTCTCCTCTAAACTGATTGATATCAACGACAAGATACATTCCGACGAGGAAGTGAAATCCGTGGTGGACAAATGGAAGAGAATTATGGATGATAATATAACCAAAGTTGTGGATCAGCCTTATGCTGAAATCTATTTTTCCAAGACTCCACTCGACGCACGCGAATCGGTTAATCGGCGTGAACAAACTAACGTGGGCCGGATGATTAACGAGGCTATGATCAAGGTAGCCAGAGAAAAAGTAGACCTCAGTTTTTTCAATAGTGGTTCGATTAGAATTGATGACAAACTGGAAGGTACCATAACTGCGATTGATGTATTTAGAATACTTCCTTTTGGTGGACCACTTGCAGAAATTGATATAAAAGGAGATTTATTAAAGAAGGTCCTGAATGAAAGTAAATCTCGTGTTGGACAGGGCGCATATCTGCAAAGGAGGAATGTTTTCTACAGCGATCAGAAAAAAGACTGGGTGGTCGATGGTACACCAATTGACCCGGAAAAAAAATACCATGTGATTACTACAGATTTTTTATTAAAAGGGATAGATTTAAAAACATTAAATGCTAATGATCCTGGTATTTTAAAGGTTTCTCTACCAGATCCAAAAGATCGAACCGACCTGCGTAATAATGTAATTCTAACTTTTATTGATTACTTAATTAGTCTTCCCAGTGAACGAAATTAACGTCAACGGTCGCGTGATAGATGCGGCTAAAGCTTTTGCTGGAAGCGACCATCGCGGTCTAAAGTATGGAGATGGTTTATTTGAATCTATTCGAATGCTGGATGGAAAAATGCCACTGCTTGCGGAGCATTTACGACGGCTATATCGAGGCATGCAATTTTTAAAAATTGAGAAACCTGAAATATTTAATATCGCTTTTTTCCGAAAAGAAATCAAGAGAATTACGGGCTCCAGCAAAAGTGCAAGAATTCGAATCTCTGTCTTCCGCGCACCGGGCGGATTATACACACCGACCAACAGTCAAGCTACCTACCTCATTGAATGTCAGGAAATTAAAGAAAATAACTGGGTATGGTTAAAAAAGGGTTTACGGATAAAAACCTGTCCTGCCGTACAACTCCCCATCACGCCCTGGTCGGGATTTAAAACAACAAATTCACTGCCTTACATTTTGGCTGGCATTTGGAAACAAGATAAAAAAATAGATGATTGTATATTGTTAAATAATATAGGTTTTGTGGCAGAAGCAAGTAGTTCAAATATTTTTTATTTTAAAAATAAACAGTTATACACTCCGACCGATCAGTCTGGTATAATCCTCGGTGTGATGCGAGAACAGGTGATTAAACTGGCAAGAGATAATCGTTTAAAAGTAATTAAGAAAGATATTCTTCCGGCTGAATTGTTAGCGGCAGATGAGTTTTTTTTGACTAACGCGGTGCAGGGTATCCGGTGGGTGGAAGAGATGGATGGGATACGGTTTGATTGTCAGAAAACAAAAAAAATTTTTGAAGCGCTTTGTAGTTTTTAGTGCGTCATCCCGTAAGTAAATGGTAAGCTAGGCACCGTTATTTTTAGTCTGATATTGATCAACGTAGGAACAAGGCAATGCCTTGTTCCTACGTTGATCTGTGAACACAACTTTCTCTGCGGTCAAAACTACTTAAAAGTACGGAAGTGATCCCAGAACCTGTCACGTCTTTAGCGTGAGGGATCAAATTATGTTAGCAGAGGTTTTGTTCCGTATAACCTGACCGCAGCGGTGAGAAATAGCCCGTTTTTTCCTTCTTTTAAATTCCTGTTTTCAACCAACTTGGATTTTCGGTGTTAAGTATTCATGAAAAATAATTTTGAGAAACCCTGGATGGGTACCGTGTTAAAAGTAGCCGCAATTTATAATATTATTTGGGGTATTTGGGTCGGTCTTTTTCCGAATCATTTTTTCGAATTGACGGGAATGGCGTTGCCCACGCATCCTACCATTTGGCAAGGAATGGGGATGGTGATTGGTGTCTATGGTATCGGCTATTGGCTGGCAAGTTACGCTCCGATTCGACACTGGCCCATTGTCTTTGTGGGATTTTTAGGGAAGATATTCGGGCCAGCAGGTTTTGTGTTAAATTATTTTCTAGGAAAACTTCCCGGTGCATTTGGATATATGTTGATTACGAATGACCTGATTTGGTGGATTCCTTTTGTGGGAATATTATTAGCGGTACATCGGTCGGGATGGCCGCTGAGAGACTAAATAGTTAAAGATCGAACGCCATCCATCACTTTTTGTAAATCCGGATTTTCTTCTTTAGCGCAAAGCTCCATCAAATATTCATCTTGCCGTCGGCCTCTGGCCATTGCTTCTGCGTAAGGCATTTTTGGCTGAAAGGTGACCAGTGAATATTTAGAATAATAGTCTGGAAACTGATCTTCCAGTTGTCGCTCAAGATTACGTTTTTTAATAAAAACCTCGTCGTTCACTTTGTCCTGCATTTCATGAAAATTGTCGAGTGCCAAATCTCCGATTGCCTTGGCATTTTCAATTCGAGCAGCCTGAAATTCTGTAAAAATCTTTTCCCAGTTTCCTTCGTACATTCCCAGGATATCATCAAATACTCGAACGTCTTCAAATGAAGCATTCATTCCCTGACCATAGAATGGAACAATCGCGTGCGCGGCATCGCCCATGACGAGCGTACGACCGTAAGCCTGCCAGGGAGCGCAACGGATGGTTCCAAGCGTACCCGTTGGATTTTTAAAAAAGTCCTCCAGATAATCCGGTGTATGCGGAATTAAGGTCGGGAAAAATTTCTCAAAAAATTCAGCCACTTTTTCTTTCGTTGTTAAATTATCCAAACCATATTCTCCTCCGTAAGGATGGAACATCGTGACGGTAAAACTGCCATCCAGGTTAGGTAACGCAATGATCATAAATTCATCCCGTGGCCAGATGTGCAGCGCATTTTTTTCGATCCGATACGTACCGTTTGGTCCCGGAGGAATCGTCAATTCTTTGTAGCCATGCTCCAGGAAAGACTGCTCATAATGGAACCGTAGTTTGGTGGTCTGTGCCATCATACTACGACGAACCGAACTACCCGCACCGTCCGTTCCAATCACTACCGCCCCTTCATCTGTAAAACTTTCATCAGTCTCCATATTGACCAGATTGGCACTTCCGGCATCCAGATTGACGCCATTACATTTGTGATTAAAAGCAATGTTAACGTGATCCATTTCATCCGCAGCATTGAGCAACGCAATGTTGAGCACACTTCGCGAAACGGAGTTAATATAATCTCCGGGACGTCCGCTGTAGGCAGAATCAAAAGTTTTTCCGGCAAGGGTATGAATCTGCCGACCGTGCATCGGGATACAGTATTCTTTTACCACATCCGCTAATCCAGCCTGCTCTAATGCCATTAATCCTCGATTGGAAAGCGCCAGATTGATCGACCGTCCCGCTTCGACACCTTCTTTGCGCATGTCCCCCCGCTTTTCGTACATCTGTACGTTGTAGCCGCGTTGGCCAAGTCGGATGGCGAGTAATGTTCCGCAAAGTCCGGCGCCAATAATGATTATCTTTTCCATAATATTTTTGCTGATTTCTGAGGTAAATGTACGACAAGTTTTGGTAATACGCCAAAACTGAAACTTAGAAACGGTTTAAAAATAACTTTACACTTTTGACTGCTTTTTTTGCTACTACTCCGCGTCACTAAAATTATTAATTTATGCACCGTTCCTTTTATCTTATCAAGTCAGGATTTTACAAACTATTTATTTTCAGTAGATAAATTTGCTTATAATAACTAACATAATAATGTAAAGAAAATTTAGACTGAGTAAAATATTATTTTATAAAAAAATAACTACCTCGTGTAACCTTTCCGTATTTCGTACGACTATATAGGTGAAAAATCAAAATTAATTATTAGACTTGTTACCCATTTATCAGAGTATGTCAAAAATCAAGCAAACCAATTTTTTAAAAGCTTATCAAAGTTGTCACGAGCCATTGCTGCGGTACTGCTCTGCGTTGGCCTATGGAAAAATGGATTGCGAAGATTTGGTGCAGGATGTTTTACTAGCCGCGTACACTCATTTTGATAAAATAAAAAATAAAAATCAGTTGTTACATTATCTCATTAGGGCCGCCCGCAATCGTTCCATCAGCAAGTTTCGCAAACAAAAATATAAAGCTGTTTTATTGGAGAAACACACCGAACGACTGGTGGCCCGTGAGATATCCCCAGACACCATTTTGGAGATTCAGTTACTTTACAAGACGCTGGATCAACTCCCTGAAAAGCAAAAAGACGCATTGATTCTATTCGAAATAAATGGTTTTAGTATAAAAGAAATTGCGGCGATTCAAGCGAAATCAGCGGGAGCTGTCAAAACAAATATTAGCAGAGGCAGACAAAAATTAAAGGCATTGTTGACCGCAAAAAATGAATGGTTCGTACAAGTTTTTGGCACCATCAAAACGATTACTTTATGAAAAATCAATCAGATAAAAGTTTGGATTTGCTTTTTCAAAAAGTAAAAGAAATTCCACCAGAGATTCCTATAGAAAAGATGGAAAAAATGATTCTGAATTTTCCGGATAACCCAGTTTTCAGCACAGAAACGCAATGGTTTGTAAAATTATTTAACTTAAAATATATTGCTATGACTATTATTCCAATTATTGTAATGCTTACTTTTTGGTGGACGCCCGTGCCGCCAGAGACTGTCGCGTCTATTCCAAAAGCAACGAGCAAACACGCCATCACCACGGATGATAAACCATCAGATCAGCCAGTCGCTACCCTACCGGAGCAAACTCCTTTACATCAAGTTGAGCAGTCCGTTACTACCCCACCCAAACCAAACCTTGATTTTTCACAGAAAATAGTTTTAAGAAATTCTAAATCTGATCTGCCTTCATTGATATCCTCTGATTCCATCACCAAAATACCAAAGGATTTGCCAAAATCCGTTAAATCGAAAAAGAGCAAAAAGAAATTTAACAATTCAGCTACGTATATAAAACCGGATTTTATAGCTGAGGCGATTACCCCAATCCCGGATATCAGTACACCCCGTCTGAAAAAATTAAGAAGAAATTTATTTAAAAACCTTATTGACGACGGTATTGTAACCAGTAAGTATGCGCTCGTAGAATTGGAATTAATGACAAATCAAATTCTGCTAAACAAAGAACCTTTACCAGAAAAATTCTTGATAAAATACCAAGGGCTGACCGAAATTGCCGGAACGGGTCCTGACCGAAAAATAAAGATGGATCATGATTTTATTCTAGTAGGCGATTTTGATAAATCTGGTTTCCATGGTATCGGAGTAGGAACTTTCCACGAAGAATTACTCGAAAGAAAAGTGGAATTATTTCAACCTATTTCATTAGCAGAAAAGTTAGCGGAACAGGATGACTTACTGGAAATGGAAAATAAAGCCTTAAAATTATTTGCCAATAAAATTCAACAAAAAACACCGAATGGGAGCGGTAGAAGGCGACTATTTTCCCCAAATTTGAATGGCAAAAATTCCGAAAATTTACATATTGATTTGACCTTTATTTTGACCGAAGATAACTTTATTGATGAGGATCAGGAGTTCGCTTTTATTCAATTACCTAAAGATATTATTAGAATAAATGGTCAGAACCTAAGTGGTGATCAACTCAAAAAATATCAAAATTTAATCGATAAATACGGAATTAAACACGGTCGTGAAAGAATGATTTTACTAAGTCCTCATTTCCTAAAAGTTGGAAATTATAGTTACGGGAAATTCAGCGGAACGGCTCATACATTATCTTTTAAACAATAAATTCACCGTACTATAAATCATCTTTTTGGTGACTACTTCTTTTGAAATTATTCTTTGTAAAAGTCTTAGGAATGGCGATTAAATAAATTGAGATAAAAGGCGAAATATTTTTTCATCAATCAAGGCGCTAAAATGGGCGTTATGCACAGCATAATAACCATTTTAGTAACCCTGCCCGACCTGACGCGGTCAGTCAGGCGGGGAAGAGTGATGAAGAAAGATGAAGCATAGTGTCTTAATTTATTTTATCAACATTCCTTATTAATTCACAGTGCTTTAAATCGGTCCAGATTTACGGAGGCGTCAATGGCGTCTCCGTACATTAAATATCGAGCCATCTTTGCTGACCAATAAGGACCAACTGACGCACCTTTCGTTCCTAATCCATTGAATATCAATATATTATCATTTTTAAAATGAGCTCCCAGTACTGGCCTACGGTCTTTAATTGTTGGACGAATGGCCGCTAAATGATCAACAACTTTGAAAGGAAAGTTAACATCTTTTACTATTTTTTCCATTAATTGCTCTTTACCAATTTTCGTAGGCTGTCCGTCCGCAAACTTCCACTCATAGGTAGCGCCGACCCAAAAACGATCTTTACCCACCGGAACATAGGTTAACTTGCTTTTATAAATTTCTTTCCATGAGATATTTGGAATCTCCAGAATGATCACTTCTCCTTTTGCCAGCACCATCGGCACAAAATTAAACCACGGATTGTTTACAACTTGATATCCCTCACAAAAAACTATTTTTTTAGCGGTCCGGTTTCCATAAATAATTTCCTCATTATTTACTTTTACGGCGTCAAAATCAAAGCGACCAATTTCCAGTAATTTTTCGGTTAATAGATATTTTTTCCACGCCTGTATATACGCCGGCAAATCTACGCGACAAGCTTTATTTATAATGCCTCGACCGAGGACAGCGTTCATGCCTTCGGGACTACCGGAAAGCAAATCAGGACAAAGATAATCTGCATTGTCTTCGTATCCGGAACGCGTGGTCCAGAGATTTTCTTCGGCAGGTTCGTTGAGGGCACGGTGGATATTTGTTGGCCAGAGAAAGCGTTTGCCTAGTAATTTTTCCTGCTTTTTATAAGTAGCAATAGCGGCGGGTAAAAGCGTATCAATCATCCATGACTTAACGAGACGACGTCCAGTAATGGGATTGATAATTCCCGCAGCAACGCCAGAGGCGGCACCCTGATGGTCGGCATCAAAAACGTGAATGGTTTTTCCGGCAGCCAATAATTCAGCAGCGAGTAAGCTTCCAGCCAGGCCTTGCCCTACAATAAAAAAGTCTACTTTATTCATAAATTTGCCAGGAGTTCCCGATCCGTTTTCTTCAATTTCGCCACCACCAAATCATAGGAATGGTCAATCATTTTTACAAGCAATGCTTCGTCCAGTCCATCTTCAAAAGCTACGGTATTCCAGTGTTTTTTACTCATGTGGTAACCCGGCTGAATTTGATAATGACTTTCCCGTAAGGCTTCGGCCCAATCGGGATCACACTTTAGATTGACCGAAAATTCTTCGCTGGTCAACCTTGTGAGCGCAAACATTTTCCCCATGACTTTAAAGACCAGCGTTTCTTCATCAAAAGGAAAGGTCTCTTCTACGCCTTTTTTTGCCAGACAATATTGGCGGAACGCTTCAACGTGCATGCTATTTTTTTTTACAAAGTTAATAAAAGAGCAAAGAGGTACCCAAAGAATATACTCAGAAAGAACAGCGGATGATTACCTCCGACGCCTGCCAGAAAACTCCATAGCTTCTCCTTTTCCAAAACCATAACTGAAACCCAAGGTAATAAATCGTCCTCGAATCGCATAATTATAAATGTAAAAATCAGGTTGATCAGTGATGCTTTCTCGGAAACGGGAGGCAAAGACATCTCGTACACTCATACTGAGTACACCTTTACCTTTTAGGAATTTTTTTCGAATCCCAAAATCAGCAAATAAGTTAGCGGAGTTGACACTTAGAATAGTCTGCTCTGAGGAACGATATTGACCAGTTACTTCGAAATCTATGTCAGCAGGTAATTTAATCTTGGCATTTAGTTTTCCACTCCATTGATAATTGGAAAAATCAATGACTATATTGTTAAAATTACCATTTCGAGAGAAATAATTATAATTAAAATCACCGTTAAAAGTCAATTTTTTATTGACCCTATATTTAAGATTCAATTCTAATCCAGTAGTGTTTCTGGTTCCAACATTTTCGGGTCTAACAGTAGTTACATTATCTTTTACATCCGGAACTCTTTCGATGGTTTCGGTCGTATATCGATGATAAGCCCCTAGGTTCGCAGTTAGCTTACCCAATAAATAAATGCTGGTTATTTCGTATGAATCCGTAAACTCTGGTTGCAAATCTGGATTACCAGCTCGAATATTAAACCTGTTTCTGGGGTTAAAAAAAGGATTTAAATCCCAAAGTCTCGGACGATAAACACGACGGGAATAACCAGCTTGTAACGAAATCTTTTCGTTAACTTTATAGGAGGTATGTACGGATGGAAACAGGTTATTAAAATTTTGTGAATTGCTTTCATTGGTCGTCTTTAATTCCGTTTCCAAATCGGTATTTTCTACCCGCAATCCAAATTTCACGCCCCATTTATTTCCTTCATAAGCTCCCGTAGCATATACGCCTAAAACATTTTGGTTGTAATCAAATATGTTTGTAAAGTCTAAATCCTTTACCCAAATTCCATCTTCCAGGTCACTGACCTCAAAATCATTACTGACTTCATTTAGCACATACTGCAACCCGGTTTCAATAGTGAATCCGTTAGCAAATGGCTTATTATAATCCAATTTAAAAGTAGTTTTTATTTCTTTAAAATCAGTCCGTGTTCTTTGTTCATCACCACTGTTCAGTCCTAAAATAGAGGTATCAAAAAACTCAGAAGATTGGTCTTTGGAAAATAGACTTCCCAGGGCACTAAACAATAAGGTATGTTCTTTATTGTCTTTAAAATCCTTTTTATACTGGAACTCATACTGGTATTTTGGATTGGTAGCTTCCGTCACTTCTGTCCGCTTACGTTCGCCAATATCCTGCCCTGTAGAATCTTGAAAAACGAAATTGGTTTCAGAAGGTTGATCCTCAATTTCATAAGCAAAACTCCCTGACAAGGTAATTACATTGTGTTTATTGATATGATAATCCGTTCCTAAAATTACGTTGTAAAACAATTCATTTCGATCTTCAAATCCAGTAGAAAGCACCGTTGTGTTAGCAATCAAATCACGGTTAATATATTCTGTATCTCGGGGGCTTACTCGATAGCCCACACCAACCTGACTAAAGAGGTTAAATTTCTCGGTCCGACGATTCAGACTCAAGCCAAAGCTATGATTGTGAGGCATCCCGGTATTCACCGAAAAAGAACCATTGATTCCTTTTCTTTCTTCCTTTTTCAAAATAATATTGATGATTCCACTAGTTCCCTCGGCTTCATATTTCGCAGAAGGATTGGTAATTACTTCTACGCTTTGAATCATATCCGCCGTGATGGTTCCCAAGGCTCCGTCAGAAGCAATCACGGAAGGTTTTCCATTGATCAAAATTTGTACGCCCTGACTTCCTCTGAGGCTGATTTGTCCTTCTATATTTACATTCACCGAAGGAACATTATTCAAAACTTCTAACGCACTTGCACCCGTCGTACTCAAATCTTTTCCAACGTTAAAAACCCTTTTATCCAATTTGAATTCGGTCTGTGATCGCTCCGCCCGAACCTCAACTTCTTCCAGCATTTCACTGTCTTCAGAAAGAGAGATCGTTCCCAAATCTACCTTTTTATCAGTAATGGTAAAGTCTGTAATCTTTTTAGCGGCATAGCCAATAAAGGTGATTTCAATATAAAAATCTCTCTTTTTAGCCATTACCTGAAATGTTCCCGTTTCGTCGGTAGTCGTTCCGGCAATGGGCGTTCCGGTCGCGTTGTCGGCCACCATCACGGTAGCAAATTCCACGGGTTGATTGTTTCCAGCGGTAACTTTACCAAAAATTTCAATGCCCTTGGGCTGGGCAAATACTGCGATGGAAATACAGTTGAAGAAAAGAAGAAGTAGAAAATTTTTCATTTTAGGATGATATAAGCGATGAGCAATAAATGGGAAATAAAAATATTCCCCATTTGTTCACAGCAAATATAATCCTGATCCTCCCCCAATGCTGAGATAATCGGTCAACGGCAAAATAAACCAGATAACCGGAGAATTTAGATAAGTTTCTATCTAAAAACAGATTTGTTTAACGGGTCAGGGGAAAAATTTGGTCGTTTATCGAAAATTACAACTTTGGTCTAAAAATCAGCTTAACTTTGAAGCAGGATAAAAAGTCAAAATTGATGATTAAGCTACCATTCAAATTTTCCCGGGAGTATACGTATCTGGCATTGCTGGCCGTGATATTGTTTTTAGCAACAGTTTTTGACAAAAAAAATCCAACACTCGCCTTCTCTGACATCTGCTTTTTTATTAATTATATGGCTGCCGCCTCGTTGATTAGCTATGTTTTTCTACCTCGTTTTTTTTATAAAAAAAAGTATATCCATTTTATCATTGCGTTATTCCTCACCCTTTTTGTAGCCCTTTGTCTGGAAGAATTTGTGTTAGAAAAAATCTTTTTTGGTGATTCTTCCAGAGGTAAAAATTTCTTGGGTTTTATTCCAACCTTGTTTGATGTGATTCCGGTAATTTCTATTTTTGTAGGTTTTAAGTTAGGTTGGGATACGCAGGTAAAACAATCCGAATTAGAGATATTAAATACGCGGGTAGCAGAAAGTCAATTACAGTTTTTACAGTCTCAGGTTAATCCGCATTTTTTGTTTAATAATTTAAACAATTTATATTCCTTCTCGTTGGAAAACTCCCCCAAAACTCCAGAGATTATTCTGGAATTATCAGGTCTTTTACGGTATATGTTGTACGATTGTAAAGAGCCTTGGGTCCTACTTGAAAAAGAAGTGGATTACCTAACCAACTTTATACATTTGCACGAATTACAACTGGAAGAAAAAGGTACGATTGAATTTAATATTACTGGAAACCTTAGTGAACTCCGGGTCGCACCATTGTTGTTTGTTGTTTTTGTAGAAAATAGTTTCAAGCACAGTTTGTCCAGTATGACGGATAAAATAGTGATTCAAATTGATTTAAAAATTGTTGAAAATAAATTGTACTTTTCCTGTATAAATAATTATTCGCAACAAGGAAATACCGAACAATTATCTCACGGAATCGGACTCGAAAATGTTCAAACGCGCTTAAAACTTTTGTATCCGGATGCGCATACTTTGTCAATTAAAAATAAAGAAAACCAATACAGGGTTGACCTTGTTCTGGATTTAAACGCTGCTAAGAAATGACCCGTTGTATTATCATTGAAGATCAATCTCCCGCCCAAAGAATTCTAATAAACTACATTAGTGAAGTTCCGCAATTAAAACTGGTTGAGACTTTTGGAGATGCGCTCGCTGCATTGGAATTTCTAAAAACCAATACTGTAGACCTAATTTTTTTGGACATTCATCTACCAAAGATATCAGGAATAGCTTTTCTAAAATTATTAAGTCCCCGACCAAAAATTATTTTAACCACGGCCTTTACCGAATACGCATTAGATGGTTATGAACTTGACGTGATAGACTATTTACTAAAACCATTTTCATTCGAAAGATTTTATAAAGCCGTATCAAAAATTATTTATACGGATACCAAAAGTGGTAAAGAGGCTGTCGCTCCGAAAGAGACAAATTCGGATCAAAACGATTTTATTTTTATTAAAACTGGAAACGATTTTCTAAAATTAGAAATTAAATCTATTCAATTTATCAAATCTCTGGGAGACTACACCCAAGTCATCACACCCTCCGGAAAGCATCTTGTTTCGTATCCGCTTAAATATTGGTCAGAAAATTTACCCACAAAATATTTTTGTCAAATACATAAATCCTCCGTTGTCAACATTCGGCATATCGAAAAAATATCAGGCAATCGGGTTTTTATTCAACGAGAAGTACTGACCATTGGTCGTACGTACAAAGACAATTTCTTTAAGAATTACCTGGAAGAATTTTAAGAATTTTTTTCAATATTCCTTTAACTTCCACCCCTCATCCCTAAAAAACGCTACGAACCTTTTTACCACTTCATTGTTGAATAATTTGTCTCTGAATCTCTAGGATTTTATAAAAATTCAATAACATGAAAAATTTTATCTACTTTTTTCTTTTAGTATTTCTTGTGTCCTGTCAGTCGCAAGTTACGGACGCTATCAACAAGAGAAATTCGTTGCAAACCGATCAGAAAAATGATTTTAATGATTACTGGTATGCTGGCAAAGCAGAGATTTCCAGTTATGCGCTGGAGCAGTTCCGCTACGGCGAAATTCACCAGGGAAAGGCTGCTTTTATATTTGTTACCGAGCCATTTTCAAAAAACAAACAAGTAAAACTGGATTATCCGGATTCCAATCCAGAAGACAATATTACGATTTTAAAAATGAATGCCACCCGAAAATTCAATACTGGAATTTATCCATATTCTACCATGCAATCTGTTTTTACTCCCGTAAAATTTAAGAAACACCCATCAACTTTGAAGGTGACTACTACTTCACAGGAATGGTGTGGACATACGTACGAACAATTAAATTTTAAAAAAAACCATTACGATCATCAGTTGTTTTCTTATTTTGAATCAGAAGGAGATGTCAGTAATAGATTGGGAAAGGCATGGCTGGAAGATGAGCTGTTTAATCGCATCAGAATTCAACCGAGTGATCTGCCAGAAGGAAATATAAGTATTATTCCAGGAACCATTTTCTCCCGTTTTCAACATGTACCACTTAAGGTTGAAACGGCAACGGTTACTTTGGAAAACGCAGAAAATAACGCTCAATTGCGTTATCAAATTACCTATCCGGATTTAGGAAGAACCCTCACGATTTATTTCGAAAAAGCGTTTCCGCACATTATCGAATCCTGGGAAGAAACTTCCGCTAGCAGTCCGAATCTTGTCACCCGAGCGACGCGAATAAAGACGTTGAATTTGGCTTATTGGAATAAGAATGGAACAATGGATGTGAAGTATCGCAGGGAGTTGGGATTGGAGTAGATGCTTAAATTAGAATCATTGTCCTTCTAAAGCCAGCATCTCGGAGACTGTTTTGAATGTAAATCCTTTGGCTTTTAGACCACTAATAATTGGGTCGAGCGCGTGGAGTGAGGCTTCGCGACCGTCGTTCATCGGATGTAATAAGATGATAGAACCGTTGGTGGTTTCGTCTATTACAAATTGAGAGATTTTTTTTGAATCCATATTTAATGCCGGATCACCTTCCGGAGAAACATCCCAAATTATTGTTTTGCGATTGTTCTGTTTTAAATAAAGTGGAAGCATAAATATTTTCATTCCGTAAGGAGGTCTGAAATGAATATCTCCAGTGTATCCAGCCTTTCTAAGTAATTTATCCGTGGGCTCAATTTCCTGACGAATGGTTTCGTAAGACCTTAAACTCAAAATTCGATGCGTAAAACTGTGATTACCCACTTCGTGACCTGCGTTGACGATCCGGGTAATATCTGGTAAACGTTCTTTCATTAACTTTCCAATTGGAAAAAAAGTAGCTTTAATATCGTGAGATTTTAAAATAGCAAGTACCGTATCAATTCTTTCGTTGGGACCATCGTCCAGGGTGAGTGCGACTACTTTTTGCGGTGTTTCGACCCGGGCGTATATTTCGCCAAAGAGCTGAATGGTTCGGGCGCGATTGAGCCAATAAACGCTAAAGGCAGTCAAAAAAATAAAAAGAGAAAATAAAAAAATTTTTTTCAATAGGTTTTGATTTAGGAATGGCGATTAAATAGATTGAGATAAAAGGCGAAATATTTTTTTGCCAATCAAAGACTTAAAATGGACATATGCCTCGCATAATAACCATTTTATGGACGCAGAGTGGCGGAAAAAGAGGAAGAAATCAATAACCTTCTTCCCAAATAATCAATCGCTCCGCTGTAAAATCCAAGGTAAATGGATGGCGACGTAAAAAAGGGTAACCTAATATGCCATCCAGCGCTACCGAATAGGCATCATTAAGTGCTTCCAAATCTGAAAACATAAATCCTAGCGCCGTATAATTTAACCCCATACATTCCATTTCTGTCAAAGTAAAATTGCGAACAGCAGTAGATGATTCAGCGATGGACCAGACTTTCCCCGCCTTTAAATCGTGGGTATGAGCGGTTAACGCTTTTTCAAAATTTCCGGAAAAAATGTTTGCCTCTGCTCCTGTGTCAATGGCAAAAGCATATTCTACTTCGTTCACTAAAACCGAGAGCATCGGAAAATGGCCTTGCCAGGTAAGTGGGAAATCACGCAATGATTTTTTTGGAATAGCCCTGGAAGTAGTACTGGATTTTTCCAAACGAACCAAACCTTTATTATAATCAACAAATAAGGAGAAATCTTTTAGCAGATTGGTACCGATGATCCCCGCAATCCGACAACCTTTGATGGCTTCCAGATGTCGCATATCCATTTTATACAAAGCTTGATTTTCAAAGACGGCCTGGCCAATTTCAAATCGTGCAACGATCCCTTTTTCTACCGCAACCTGCGCACCTAGCCCGTAAGCTTCGACCGCTTTGTCGGTCACTAAATCCTGATTGATAAATAAATGAGAAGCCCCGGTATCAAGAATATAATTTCCTTCTATACCATTCAATTGAGCACGTACCATGATGAGGCCTCCCGCCAGACGGGCGCTGATGAGGTCGTCAAGGGCATCCGGGGGAGAGATATACAGGTGCTCACCGAGGGGCATTCCTGTAGAAAACAAATGTGGAGTCCCTCCGGTGCATAGCAAAATTACTATCCCGAGGGCCAGCCTAAATTTTCTCATCGTTGTTTGAATAGTATGTTGAATATCTATATATCAATTATACTGCCAGTTGTGCAAATGTTTTTTATCTTTATACTTTGAAGGTTTTCTTGATAGGTTGAGTTGTAGCGACGATTTTCAGGAATGAGCAATAAATAACTTCGCTTTTTTAAAGCAAGCGCACTACTCCACTAATTAATAATTCAACCATTAACTAAAAAATATGCGAATTTTCCTTTTAGCTTTCTTACTAATCCTGGGTTGCCAACCGGCTGAAAAACCTGGTCAGACTTCCCCGCTTTCCTCTGAAAATTCTGCCAATATGAATATTGAACGGCCAAAATTGACAAGGGAACAGGCCAATCGACTGGCTGGTTTACCTTTAAAATGTATGCAGCAGGAATTTCCCAATAAGCTGGGGCAGGTCCTGGGAACAGCAGCAGATATGCGATCGCCCAAGAATCTACATCCGGCTTTCTATGGTTGTTTTGACTGGCACTCGTCGGTACATGGACACTGGATGCTGGTAGAATTATTGAAGCGATTTCCGGATCTGAAAGCGGCAGATCAAATTAAAAAACAACTCTCTGAAAATATTACGGCAGCAAATATATTGCAGGAAGTAACGTACTTTGAAGGGAAGCATAATAAATCGTACGAACGTACTTACGGCTGGGCATGGCTCCTGAAATTGTCCGAATCTTTACAAACCTGGGAAGATCCAATGGGCAAAAAACTTGCCGATAATCTGGAGCCTTTAACGCAACTGATCCGCAATAGGTACCTGGATTTTTTACCAAAGCTATACTATCCAATTCGGGTGGGAGAACATACCAATACTGGTTTTGGACTGGGCTTCGCGTGGGATTATGCAAATACGGTGCAGGATACGGAACTGCTTAGCCTCATCAACCAACGTGCGAAAGACTGGTTCCTGGCAGACGAAAATTGTCCTTTGGAATGGGAGCCGAGTGGCTATGATTTTCTCTCCCCTTGTTTGGAAGAGGCCGATATTATGCGACGGGTATTAGGAGCGGAGGATTTTGGAAAGTGGCTGGAGAAATTTTTACCGCAGTTGTCTGACCCTGAATTTAGGTGGGAACCAGGACAAGTCTCGGATCGTTCGGATGGAAAACTGGTTCATCTCGATGGTTTGAATTTTAGTCGGGCGTGGGTCTTATATGGTTTGTCCAAACAAGATGTAGGTAATAAAAACAACATGATTAAAATTGCGAATGCGCATATGGAATTTTCCTTACCGAACGTGGTGGACGGAGATTATGCGGGGGAACATTGGTTGGCAAGTTTTGCTTTGTGGGCGTTGATTAGTGGAGAGGAATGAATAATCCCGCAGGGTGACGAATGACAATACATTAAGGAACGATCCCGAAAGGGGAACGTGGACGCATGATTATTTTTTTAGAATCTTTATTCGCTCCGACGCAATTACTTTGTTTTTAGTAGAAATAGTTATAATGTGAATGCCTTCTTCTAACCGATCCAGGGACATTTGATAATTAAACAAACCGTCATTTACCGCAAGTCCGCTTTCCACCAACAGCTGTTTTCCGGATAAATCATACACTTCAATATCAACGCTTTGGATTTTATTCGACACGGTCATCTTAACATTAATCAACGCTCCCAGCGCAGGATTTGGGAACACTTTAAATGCTTCTACCAAGGTTTCATCAACGGAAGAAATTTGCAAATTTGGATCAAATACCCAGAGTGTTTTATTACTGAATCCTGAAACAAAAAATAACAAATCTCCTACCTGAGTTAACTGCAACGGATCCCCACTTTCTGTTCCGGGTACAATATCTGACAAAAGACTCGTCCCTTCCAGCGTACCATCACTGATAAAAAGCTCATTTCCTGCTTCGGTGTTTCTTGCTCTCAAAACCAAACTATCATTATACATACCGATATCATAAGCAGCTCCGATGCTTCCATCTTGGTAACCGTAGGATGTAATCACCGTTTCGGTTCCAGCCACCGTACCGTCGGTAGACATAAGCCTCCAGTTACCACTTAAGCTAGCAAAGTAAATTTTATTATTAAAAACAGTCAACCTCCTCGGCTGGAGATAACCAGAACTGGCTGGATTTAGTTTAAACGTTCCATTTACCGTCCCATCCGAAACGTGGAGCTCAAAAGTAGTTCCGGAAGGAGCACCATCTTCCCGTAGAACAAAATAAAATTTCCCATCTAAAAATGCAAAGGGTTGATCCGGTGTGCCAAAACTGGGATGATCGTAAGTATTTAAAATTTCTGTTCCTGCCTCCGTTCCATCGCTTACCCATAAATTAAAAGGATCGTTATTGGGATGATAGGCAAAAAACATCTTATCACCATCTGATTCCATAATGACTTTGGTTCCAAACTCACTTCCAGCGGGATACAGAATTTTCACGGTTGATGTATTCGCAACGGTACCATCCGTTTTGCCTAAGATTTTCCCTTCGTCCATACTAGCAATAAACATTACATTTGCATCTGTACTTCCTAACCCTCGCATACCACCAAAATCCGACGTAAACAATAATTCTGTCGCTCCGGTCACCGGATCCAACTTAATCAGATCATCCGCACTAAAGTTGATAACCGACTCTACAGCCATATAAATATGATCATTCCAGTAAGTGGCATACTCAATCCGATCACCGGACTTACTATAAATAGAAACCAGGGAATCACTATTTTCCGTCAGAACAGAAAGATGATAAGTACTTCCCGCTCTTTCTATAAAATACCAAACGCCTTCCTGTTTAGAAACCAACCTTACAAGTTTGCGGCCCATATTTTCAAGTTGAAATGTTCCATTTTCTGTCCCATCTGATACCCAAACAAATGTACTATTGTCGATCACATCCGAATAAACAAGTCGGTTATCTAGCGCACCAAATAATTCAACATCATCGTCTAATTGATTTCCAAAAACTTGATAACTGCCCTGAGAAAATAATGGTAAAGTACCCATTATAAATAAGCTCAGAAACAACACGGATATTCGATTAAAATTCTTTTTCATTTGATACTTTTTAGTTTATTCAAATATACAAAATATCTTAGGGATGGCAAATAAATAAGTGCGGATTCTAGACGAACTATTTTTGCCTCCATCAAAGAAGTAAAATGGGCGTTATGCTGTGTATAGTAACCATTTCAAAAATTAACATTTAAAAAAATGAGTTTTTCTTGTATTACTGAATATTTTAAATACCTTTACGGCAGTGAAAAATCTTTTTACATATAACCTTTCTTCTGCTCCGGCTTTCCGCCGCAGTATCCGCCGTGCTTTCCGTCGCCCCTAGGGCGCATCACTTACATATAACCCACCGTGGGGTCTTCACCCTCAAGTAGTACACTGTACTTACCATTAATTTTATGGAAAAATTGTCCTGTTAATACACTTACTGGTGTTACGCATACAATTGTTTTTTCCTGATTTTATTATTAAAATTTACTGTAAATGAATATTCAATTACTCATTTCAGATGGGACACATACGTCTTATGCGAAAGCTATCTGCGAACTTATTGAGATTTCTGCCAAACAACGTGGAACGGGTATCGCCCGTCGGGAGATGGCATATATTGAGAAAAAAATAAAAAACAGTCACGCTGTTATCGCTCTGCACGAAAACACTTTAGTTGGATTTTGCTATCTCGAAACCTGGAGTCACGGCAAATATGTAGCCAACTCCGGATTGATCGTCCACCCGGATTATCGAAAACTCGGATTGGCCAGAAAAATAAAAAAGAAAGCTTTCAAGCTGGCAAGAGATAAATATCCTGACGCAAAGGTTTTTGGCATAACAACCAGTCCGGCGGTTATGAAAATTAATTCTGAACTGGGATATCAGCCCGTTAGTTTTGCTGACCTAACACCTGACAAGGCATTCTGGCAAGGCTGCCAAAGCTGCCCTAACTTCGATATTCTACAACGAAATCAACAACGCCTCTGCCTTTGTACTGGTATGTTGGCACCTTCCAAAAAGGAAGAAATTTCTAACAAAAAAAACAAAACAAGATGAGTAAACAAAATAAAATGCTCGTACTGGCATACAGTGGCGGACTCGATACTTCCTATTGTGTAAAATACCTAAGCTTACAAGGCTGGCAGATTCACGCAGTCTCGATCAACACGGGTGGTTTTTCTGACAAAGAACTTGACCAGATGGAAAAGCGCGCCTATCAACTTGGAGCCACTTCTTTTAAATGCGTTGATGCGGTCGCCGATTATTACCAAAAATATATTCGGTACCTGATCTATGGAAATGTGCTCCGAAACAATACTTATCCATTAAGTGTCTCAGCGGAGCGAATGTTTCAAGCGGTTGAAATTGCCAAGGTAGCAAAACAATTAAATGCGGTGGCTATTGCCCACGGAAGCACCGGAGCAGGCAACGATCAGGTGCGTTTTGATTTGGCTTTTAACATTCTTTGTCCAGGAATCGAAATCATTACTCCGATCAGAGAACAGCAATTGTCAAGACAAGCGGAAGTAAACTTTTTAAAAAATCATGGCTTTGAGTGGAATGAAGAAAAAGCCAAATATTCCGTTAATCAGGGGGTCTGGGGAACGAGTGTTGGGGGTGCCGAAACCCTGACTTCTCATCGGACGCTACCCGAGCATGCCTGGCAAAATCAACTTCATAAAACGGAGGAAGAATCGGTCAAGCTTTTATTTTCGAAAGGTGAACTTGTCGGGATCAATAATAAAATATATGACCATCCATTAACTGCCATTCAGGAACTGCAAAAGATGGCAGCCCCTTTTGCCATCGGTCGGAACATCCACGTGGGTGATACGATTATCGGAATTAAAGGCAGGGTTGGTTTTGAAGCGGCGGCTCCCATGATTATTATCAAAGCCCATCATCTTTTGGAAAAACACATCCTCGGAAAATGGCAGGCTTACTGGAAAGAACAACTCGCCAATTGGTACGGAATGATGTTGCACGAAGGACAGTATCTCGATGAAGTGATGCGAAATATTGAAGGATTTCTGGAAGACACGCAGCAACAAATTACCGGGACTGTTTTTGTAAAGATGTATCCATATCGTTTTGAATTAGAAGGCATTGAATCTGAGTACGATAAGATGCAAAAACAAAAAGGACAATACGGTGAGATGAATGAGGGTTGGACGGGAGAAGATGTAAAGGGTTTTACCAAAATATTAGCGAATCATTTTTCTAACGATATAAATTTATCAAAAATATGATTAAGGTTGGAATCGTAGGCGGTGGCGGATATACTGCTGGAGAATTATTAAGAATATTGGTCAGACACCCCGATACTCAAATTGAATTTGTACTGAGTAATAGTCAAGCGGGACGTTTGGTTTCGGACGTACACATGGATTTAACAGGAGATTTAAACCTATCTTTTACAGAAAAAATTTCTTCAGAAGCAGACGTAATTTTTCTTTGCTCGGGACACGGAAAGTCGAGCGGTTTTTTAGAAAAAAACAAACTTTCTACATCCGTAAAAATCATTGACTTGAGCAGTGATTTTAGATTATCCAAAACTGCAGAAGACTTCATTTATGGTTTACCGGAATTAAATCGAGAACAAATTATTAGCGCTAAAAAAATTGCCAATCCAGGTTGTTTTGCCACGGCAATTCAGCTGGCTTTATTACCACTCGCCGCTCGTCAGACACTGAAAGAAGACATCCACATTCACGCACTGACCGGAAGCACTGGCGCCGGACAAAATCCAACAGCCACCACGCATTTTAGCTGGCGCAATAACAATATTTCTGTTTATAAACCATTTACGCATCAACACTTAAGTGAAATCCGACAAAGTCTTAAACAACTACAAACAAATTTTAATGCACCTATTAATTTTCTACCGATACGCGGAAATTTTACGCGGGGAATTTTTGCCAGTTTATACTTAAAAACAAATTTAGAATTTTCGGAGGTAGCCTCCCTGTTTTCGGAATACTATGACACGCATCCTTTTGTCCATATGGTCAATACCAATCCAGGTTTAAAGCAGGTCGTCAACACGAATAAATGTTATTTATTTTTAGAAAAAATTGAAGACAAAATACTGATCATCAGCATGATAGATAATTTAATCAAAGGTGCTGCTGGCCAGGCAATTCAGAATATGAATTTAATGTTTGGACTACCTGAAACGACTGGGTTAAAATTAAAGGGGACGGCTTTTTAGGTGTTTAGGTGTTTAGGTGTTTAGGTGTTTAGGTGTTTAGGTGTTTAGGTGTTTAGGTGTTTAGGTGTTTAAATCAAAAAAATATGAAACCATTCGAAGTATATTCATTAATGAACGTCCATATTCAGCGGGGACTCGGTAGTTATGTTTGGGATAAAAAAAATCGAAAATATCTCGATTTTTATGGAGGCCATGCGGTCGTTTCCATTGGTCATGGGCATCCTCATTTTATTAAAAAAATAAAGGATCAACTAGACAAATTGGCCTTTTATTCCAATGCGGTTAAAAACGAATTACAAGTGGAACTAGCTGAGAAAATCGGGGCTATTTCTGGCTATCCGGATTACCATCTATTTATGGTCAACTCAGGTGCGGAAGCTGTTGAGAATGCCTTAAAGCTGGCTTCATTTAAAACTCAACGAACCAAGGTGATCGCCTTCGAACGCGGATTTCACGGACGGACCTCCGCAGCGGTTCACGTCACGGACAATCCTAAAATCTCTGCTAAAATCAATCAGGGATTTGAACGGCTAATTCTCCCCTGGAACGACTTGGCTACCGTAAAAAAACACTTGGCTAACAACGATATTTGCGCTGTGTTGATCGAAGGCATGCAAGGGGTTGGTGGTGTCCATGTTCCTGATCCTCATTTTTTAAAAGCACTTGAAAAACTTTGTCATGCACACCATACTATTTTGATCCTTGATGAGATTCAATCAGGTTACGGCCGAAGCGGTAAATTCTTTGCGCATCAACATGCGGGCATTCAACCTGACTTGATTACCATCGCCAAGGGTATGGGCAACGGATTTCCAATTGGTGGTGTCTTGATTGCTCCCAAATTTAAAGCCACCTATGGATTACTAGGAACCACTTTTGGCGGGACGCATCTTGCTTGCGCGGCTGGCCTGGCAGTGGTAGAAGTCATCGAGCAGGAAAGATTATTAGAAAACGTGTTATTACGAGGCGATCAATTAAAGGCAGCTTTGTCAGATTTTGAGGAGGTCCTTGAGGTCAGAGGGATGGGTTGTATGATCGGTTTAAAAATGGCTTTCCCGGTAAAGGAATTTAGAAAATCATTGGTAGAAGAATTCGGCGTATTTACGGGGTCTTCTAGCCAGCCAGATACTTTGAGAATTCTACCTCCACTTAACGTTTCTGAATCTGAAATAAATGAATTTATTGAAAAGTTCAGGAATTGTATTTTGTTGAATTGTTGAATTGTTGAATTGTTGAATTGTTGAATTGTTGAATTGTTGAATTGTTGAATAATATATTAAAACTATGAAGAATTTTATTTCAGTAAAGGATGTATCGAATTTTGATCAATTAATAGAAAGCGCCAGGAAGATCAAAGCCAATCCGTTGGAAAACGTAAATTTAGGAAATAATAAAACCATGGTGTTATTATTTTTTAATCCAAGTTTACGTACCCGACTTAGTACTCAGAAGGCGGCATTGAATCTGGGGATGCAGGTACTCCCTATGAACGTCTCGCAAGGATGGGGACTGGAATTTGAGGACGGCACCATTATGAATCTGGACAAAGCAGAACATGTAAAAGAGGCTGCTGCGGTCATTAGTCAATATGCAGATATTATCGGAATCAGAACCTTTGCCGGATTAAAAGACCGGGCGCTTGATTATGAAGATCGGGTGATCAACCAATTTATAAAATACGCTACGGTTCCCGTCGTCAATCTGGAATCTGCGGTACTCCATCCACTACAATCTTTTACGGATCTTTTTACCATTGAATCTTACAAGAAAAAACCACGACCAAAAGTGGTTCTTAGTTGGGCACCCCACCCTAGAGCTTTACCACAAGCGGTTGCAAATTCTTTTTTAGATTGGATGCAAAAAACAGATTACGAAATAGTGGTAACACACCCAAAAGGTTATGAACTATCCACCGAATTTACGGAGGGCTCTACCATTGAGTACGACCAACAAAAGGCATTCGCGGGAGCCGATTTTATATATACTAAAAACTGGTCCAGTTACGAAGACTACGGAAAAATATTATCCACTGAACCCGATTGGATGATTACCCAAGAAAAAATGAAATTGACCAACGACGCTTACTTTATGCATTGTTTACCGGTGCGGAGGAATGTCGTGGTAGCAGATGCGGTGATCGACAGCAATCGCTCGTTGGTAATTGAGCAGGCAGGTAATCGGGCGGTGACGGCGCAGACAGTGCTGGTTGAGTTATTGAGGGGTTTAGGGGTTTAGGGGTTTAGGGGTTTAGGGGTTTATTAAACAATGTAAAAATTTATGATGAAGGATTTAACGGTTATCAAAATTGGTGGAAAATTGCTGGATGATGAAGTTGCCTGGAAAATAGCAATGGATAATTTTTCTAAAATTAAAGGGGCTAAAATTTTAGTGCATGGTGGCGGAAAAATTGCCTCTGATCTTTGCCAAAAGCTGGGGATTGAAACCAGGATGATTGAAGGTAGACGCATTACCGATCAGGCTGCGCTGGAAATAGCCACCATGGTGTATGCTGGCTTACTAAATAAACAGTTAGTCAGTTATTTACAATCCTTGGGAGACAATGCAATGGGATTTTCGGGAGCGGATGGAAACCTGATTCTATCCGCGAAACGACCAGTTGCAGAGATAGATTTTGGATTTGTAGGAGATGTAAAAAAAATAAACACTTCCTTGATTACCAGTTTATTAGACAAAGAAATTGTTCCTGTTTTTTGCGCCATTACGCATAATGGTCAGGGGCAATTATTGAATACCAATGCGGATACGATCGCCTCTGTTTTAGCGACTAACCTGGCCAATCAATATCAGACGACACTGAAGTTTTGCTTTGAAAAGGCGGGGGTTTTATCAGATCCTTCCGACGACACATCAGTCTTTCCTATTCTATCTAAAAAAAATTACTTGCAACAACGGGACGATGGCGTGATCTCTGCGGGAATGATTCCAAAACTGGACAATGCCTTTGCGGCTAAATCTGCCAGGGTTGATAAAGTGATCGTTTGTGGTATTAATGGTATTCATCAATTAAAAGGAACAGAAATATGCTTGTAAATTCAAAATTAAAATCAGCAGCGATTGAGTTATTAAGGTCGTTAATCTCAGTACCTTCTTTTAGCAAAACAGAAGATCAAACGGCAGATATTTTAATAGATTTTCTAACCAAAAAAAATATCCCCGTCCATCGCCACGGGAATAATATCTGGGTAAAATCACTTAATCAAAATCCGGAGTATCCTACCCTGCTTTTAAATTCACACCATGACACGGTCAAACCCGTAGCAGGTTGGCAACGTGATCCTTTTACTCCAACAATAGAAAAGGATATTTTATACGGATTGGGTAGCAATGATGCGGGTGCGTCTCTGGTATCTTTACTGGCCGTTTTTCTACATTTTTATACTAGAAAAAATTTACCTGTTAATCTACTATTTTTGGCTTCCGCCGAAGAAGAAATTTCTGGTACAAATGGAGTAGAAGCAGTCTTGCCCAAACTCGGAAAAATAGATTTTGGAATGGTAGGAGAACCCACCGACATGCAGATGGCCACTGCGGAAAAAGGTTTGCTGGTGCTCGACGGAATCGCTACTGGAAAAGCGGGACACGCCGCGCGAGATGAAGGAGAAAATGCTATTTACGTAGCGTTGCGAGATATCGAATACTTACAAAATCTGAGGTTTGAAAAGGTATCAGAGCAGCTCGGGCCTATCAAAATTTCGGTAACGCAGATCCAGGCAGGCACCCAACACAATGTAGTTCCGGACAAATGCAAGTTCGTCGTAGATGTTCGTACCACCGCAGCTTATTCCAACCAAGAGGTTTTTGATTTTTTAAATAAACATACTACTTCTACGCTTAAGGCACGATCCACTCGGCTGGAACCTTCCGGTATCTCTATCCACCATCCGCTCATTCAATCCGGAAAAAAACTAGGTATCTCCACCTTTGGATCAGCTACGCTATCCGATCAGGCAATGATGAAATTTCCTACCTTAAAAATGGGCCCGGGAGACTCCAGTCGTTCTCACACGGCCGACGAATTTATCTTACTATCTGAAATTAAAAACGGAATAGATACTTATATTCACCTACTCGAAAATCTAATTTCATTCTACCAAAATCAATCGTTATGAAACTCTGGGAAAAATCTAACAAAATAAATAGTCTAATTGAATCTTTTACCATCGGAAATGATGCCGACTTTGATTTGCAACTGGCCAGATTTGATGTACAAGGTACACTCGCTCACATCAAGATGCTTGAGTCCATCGATTTACTGACTAAACTTGAACTAATGGCCCTTGAAAAGGCACTTGAAAAAATTTCTAAAACAATCAATGAGGGTTATTTTATCATTGAACCTGGTGTCGAAGATGTCCATTCTCAAATTGAGTTATTATTAACAAGGGAACTAGGAAATACGGGTAAAAAAATTCACGCTGGTCGTTCGCGCAACGATCAGGTAATGGTAGATTTAAGATTGTTTTTTCGATCAGAAATAAAGGAAATCGCAGACCTGACCCGACAACTCTTCGACGTACTAATTTTACAAAGTAAAGCTTACGAGCAGGTATTAATGCCCGGCTATACTCACACACAAGTAGCGATGGTTTCCTCTTTTGGTTTGTGGTTTAGTGCGTACGCCGAGTCGCTCGTAGATGATCTGACTTTACTCTCCGCCGTTTACCAAATCAACAACCAAAACCCGCTAGGATCTGCGGCGGGTTACGGAAGTTCTTTTCCTTTAAATAGACAAATGACCACTGATTTATTGGGTTTTCAGGACCTTGCTTATAATTCTATTCATGCACAAATGGGACGGGGAAAAACAGAACAATTTTTAAGTTTTGGTTTATCAGGGTTGGGCGCTACGCTAAGCAAACTCGCAGCAGACATGGTTCTTTTTAGCAATGAAAATTATCGATTTTTAAAATTACCGGACGAATTCACCACGGGGAGTAGCATCATGCCGCATAAAAAAAATCCGGATGTTTTTGAATTAATCCGGGGTCACGGTAATCTATTACAAGCCTTGCCCGGCCAGGTGAGTCTGCTTAATTCCAATTTAACGAGCGGTTACCACCGAGAATTTCAACTCCTGAAAGAAGTCCTTTTCCCAGCTTTAAAAAATACAAAGAATTGCTTAAAATTGGCCGCACATTGTCTCTCTGAAATTACGGTAAATAATAATATTCTTGCCGACGAAAAGTATAAATATTTGTATACGGTAGAAAAGGTAAATGAGCTGGTAAAAACAGGTGTGCCTTTTCGGGATGCTTATCAGCAGGTGGGAACTGAAATTGAGGCAGGTGTTTTTAAATATTCGGGAACGGTGGAGCATACACACGCCGGAAGTATTGGAAATCTTTGTTTAAAGGAGATCAACCATAAAATGGAAACAATCAGTCAATTATTCTGATGAGCGAGGCAGCATTTTTTTCTAGTGCTTGGGGCAAAAGATTAACGCAAAAACCATTAGCATTTTAATCTAATCTACCCCATAATTAGCGGAGAGAAGATCACATAAATTCCCACCACGATGACACAGACCAGAATACCCACTTGCTTGACATATTTCCAGGGGGTAATATCCACTTGTCTGGTGTACTCCTGTTCAAAAGGTATTTTACGCGGACTGACCTGACCAATGATCAGCATGATGACAACATTCAAGACAAATAAAATAGCCATTACATGCAGGAAATGAGGATAAGCTCCTGTCTTTATATACGTTAATTCAGCACCCGCAATTCCCGCAGCTTCTGCTTTGGCAATTGCGTTATTAACAAAATAAGGTTTTAAAATAAATTGACTAACAGCATATAAGATTACGCCAGAACCAATAGCAAATTTAGCCGCAATGGCCGGAACTTTTTTTGTTAGATATCCTACTAGAATAATGGTTAAAATCGGAATACTGTAACAGCCATTCACTTCTTGTAAATAGCCGAATAGTCCGGTAGGTGCATTGTCAATCAACGGCGCAATAAACATTGCCAGAATGGCCAACAATACGCCAAATATTTTCCCTGCTTTGACCACTTGCTTTTCAGAAGCGTCCTTATTGAAATGCTCTTTGTATATATCAATTCCAAACAACGTAACAGAGCTATTCAAGGCACTATTAAAAGAACTCAGGATAGCACCGAACAATACAGCCGCAAAAAATCCAACCAACGAACCAGGTAAAACCTCACTGACTAATCTAGGATACGCCTCATCCGGCTTGGCCAGGGTATCACCAAAAATATGAAAAGCGATAATCCCCGGAATCACCAATATGAGTGGTCCTAATATTTTTATAAAACTGGCGAGGATTAATCCTTTTTGTCCTTCTTTCAAATTTTTAGCTGCCAATGCCCGCTGAATAATTGCCTGATTGGTTCCCCAGTAAAAAACCTGAACCAACATCATTCCCGTAAATATAGTTGCAAAAGGAACGGAGGCAGCGCTATCTCCAATCGAATTAAATTTCTCCGGATGAATGGTTATTATTTCTGTAAAGCCAGCAACGATACTTCCTTTCCCCACATAAGCTAATCCAAAAAATGGAATCATTATTCCACCAATTAATAATCCAACTGCGTTGATCGTATCCGAAACGGCTACCGCTTTTAATCCACCAAACACCGCATATACAGAACCAATGATCCCAATCCCCCAGACGCAAGCCCAGATAGATTCTATCCTGGTAATTTCTAAAACCTCAGGCAGACTAAACATCGTACTAAACGCTACTGCACCAGAATATAAAACAATCGGCAACAATACAATTACATAACCCGAAAGGAATAGGCCAGACGTTAAGGTCTTGGTGAGTGTATCGTACCGTCTTCCCAAAAACTGTGGAACCGTTGTCAGTCCTCCCTTTAAGTATCTCGGTAATAAAAAGACAGCTGTCAAGACCATTGCAATCGCTGCCAATGATTCCCAGGCCATTACCAAAAGTCCTTCCGTAAAAGCTTGTCCATTTAATCCTACGATTTGCTCGGTCGACAAATTTGTGAGGAGCAATGATCCGGCGATAACACCTGCGGTTAGACTTCTTCCTCCTAAAAAGTAGCCATCTGAAGAGGTCTCATCGGTGTTTTTTGTGGAAAAATATGCAAAGATCCCAACAAAAACAGTAAAACCCAAAAATGTTATTAACTGCATTTGTAAGTTGTTTCTTAAGTTTGTTTAATCAACCCTAAATCTAAGACGATTTTCCGCATTATCCCTAAATTTGTCTTATTATTTTCTAAAACCCAACATGTTTAGTTTTAGAAGGGTAATTTTGTAATAGCGTTTAACAATTAGCACTAAATTGATAAAGAAAATCGTACTTCTTGGTAGCGGCAATTTAGCCACACAACTTGCACCCGCGCTGGTTTTAGCCGGGGCAGAGGTAATACAAATATATAGCCGACGGATTGCCCACGCCCGAAAACTAGCCAGGGTTTTGACCTGTCCCGCTACCAGCAAAATAGATGAGATAATTACAAATGCAGACCTTTATCTTTTTGCCATTAGTGATCAGGCCATTCAAGCAATAGCTGAACAACTTTCTAAAGCCTTACCAGAAAACGGACGTTTTATTTTTGCGCATACTTCCGGTGCTACGCCACAATTGGTTTTTAAAGGGTTGGTTGAAAACTACGGAATATTTTATCCAGTACAAACTTTTTCGAAGGATCGTCCAGCAGATTTTTCGACAATTCCTTTTTGTATTGATGGCAATCGTAAAAATGTTAGAAATAAATTAGCAATGTTGGCAAAAACGCTGAGTCCAAACGTTTCCCTGATCACTGACGAGCAACGTGCGATTTTACACGTTGCTGCCGTTTTTGTTAATAATTTTACCAATGCGCTATTCAGTGTTGGAAAAGATATACTGGACGAACATACTATCCCTTTTGAATTACTGACCCCGCTAATTTTAGAAACTGCCAAAAAAGTACAGGAAAATGCGCCACGTACCATGCAGACTGGCCCCGCCCAGCGAGGAGATCAAAAAACCATACAGCGACATCAAACCCTGCTAAACAATCATCCTGCATTTCAGGAAATTTATCAGAAACTCAGTGAATTAATCATTCAGCAACAACAACAGAAATAAAGCAGTACGATAAGTCAGGTAGTCCACTTTCCAATCGTTTTCTGATCTTTATTTTATCGCATCAACACCTGCTCACTCAACAATACCTTTCCATCATTGTCCTTCACCACCACCGTCAACAACGCTATCCCGTTTCTTTGAATCGCTAAAAAAGGAGCGTCATCGCTAAAGTCAAGCGTTGTTTCTGTTACCAGGCGACCATCCATTTGGAAGACTTGAACTGGTAAGGTCCCCGCAAATTCGTAAGGGATAAAAACACCGCACTCGGCTGGATTTGGGTACACCATGTCAGATGTCACGAGCACAGGGTCAGATGTACTTTCAAAGATGGTTCGCGCAAGTGCAAAAGCACCCTGACCAATATCACTACCCATTTCTCGGCCTCGTAAATCATCAATCGGAGGATGAATACCTCCCCAGATTCTGGACAAACTGCATTGATCCGCCGCGTCCCGATAGGTTGCCCACTGTAAATTAATGGCCTCGGAAGGACCTTCTTCAAAAACTAAAAAATCATCTTTAGGTGCAGAAAAAACACCAATTCCACCAGGAAAAAATTCACTGCCCGTAAAAGCCGTTAGTACTTCGGCAGCGGCCCGACTGAAAGTAGAATGTCCCGAAACATATCCCGCAAATGGCGGCGTGACAAAGGTAGGTCTTTGGTACGGCCACCAGTTTTCAGCCAGGACCCAACCTACGCCCGCCTGGTCAGTATTTGGATTGGGAACAAAACCGGGACCTCGCCAGGCGTTTACTTTTACCTTTCCAACATTTTCAAAAAAAGCACCTTCCAAAATATCCCCTTCTTGTACTAATTCAATATATCCTGCAATCAAAGGAAGACCTTGTGGGTTAAAACTAGACAGTGTGGAATCACTACTTTGTCCCAGTTCAGCCATGCCCCGCAACGCAGAAACCGGACGAATATAATCATACCAGCCTTTGACACCCCAAACCGAAATCGCTACGTCGTGCATCGCTCCTCCGAGCGTGAGGTATGATTTTACATCCCATTCCAAATCAGTCAACACTTCACCCGTGCCCATAAATTTCTTTTCTAATTCCGGATGGTCATTGATTTCATTCAGGATCGTAAACCAATGACCGGGAGGCGTTTCTGAATCAGGACCGTCTGCCCAAAACTCCGCCAGTACGCGGGTATAATCTCCCCGGCGTACCAGGTTGGGGGTGTAGGGCTGCCCGGTTACGGGGTTCAATGCTCTACCTTGTCCCGGATCACCGCCTTCAAAAAAATTATAAAAAGCAGGATAGTCTTCTACTTCCGTAGGATAAAATTGAATGTTACCACTCGCGCCGGGAGAGATATCCCAGAGGGTCGTATCGGCTGCGCTGAGATGCGACGACCAAACACTAACAAGTGAAAAATTCCATTTGTAAATATCGTCCAGGCCTGTCGCCCCTGCTGATTCGATGTAAACCGGCGGTCCCGGATCGTGGTAAACGTAAAATTCGTTGTTGTCCCTTTCAAATATTTTCAAGTCTTCTTCTGCTAAAGCAAAAGGAGTTACACGCCCCCATTCTGCTCCCACAAATTCGGGAACATTAATCCCTGTCAGATTACCGGCCTGATCAATAAATTGTGGAAACTCCAGTGGTTGCCAGCGATTCAAATCGATCAGGTCTGGATTTCCAGAGCGGTTTATTTCTAAAGGAGGATTGACGGGTTCGTAAAAGGTATTTATATAATCTTCCAGTTCATTAGAAAAATCTTCCGCACCAAATGCAATGACCTGTTCAGCAATATAATTACCCAATTGTGCATTTCCACAGTGGTACTGGGTGGAAGTTATTTTTGGGTCATACCCTAATTCCGCCATCAACCTATCAATACTCCCCTCAATAAATAGTCTTCCGGGCGCATCCCGAAAACGAAAGATTATCAACCGATACATCGCGTAGCTTAATACTTCTTCCCGGGCAGCCGCTATTTCTTCCGGCAAGGCAGGCGCGTTAAAAAAAGCGGTATAATCTTTTACTGTTTTTCCGATCAGATAGGTATCCGCATTGGGTTCGAAAACAGCCCAGGCGTCGTACATTGCCAATGACGTATGGTACAAATTACGGGCGTGGACTGTAGGACGTGCAAAGTCGTTCCGGATGGCTTCCAGCACTTCTTCGTTCCAGCGTCGCGCAATGGATTCCTGAGCAAAGATGGTGGTTCCGATAAAAAAGAAAAGGAATATGGTGGTAGACATTTTTTTCATAGCAAATACTATTTGTGTTGATCAACTTCTTTGCTAAAATAATAGTTTTTTCAGACAAAAATATCCTTTCCCGTCATTTAAGTATTACAAAATAAACCCTGAATTCGAGCGGTGAAATACTTCGCGTGTTAATTCATTTGATAACTTGCTCTTCAGAAAATAATGCGATCCCTCTGGGATCGAACGACTGCGGGCCTCGAATCTCGGCTAACATAATGTGATCCCTCTGGGATCAATCCGAAAAAACGTAATAAAAACTGCATAAGAAATTTTTAGCTTACACAGTGTAGATTGAACACCCTAGTGCGCCAGGCACTAAGTAAAAGGTACTATGGGCGATGTTATTTTTAGGTTGGCCAAGGCAGAAAATCCGGAGTTATGCCGTAGCATAATGAGGAATTTTTTAACGCAGGCCAGCCTAAAAAGAACGAGATCCATAGTATGGATTATTTAGTTCCTGGGGCACTAGCTATTAGCCAACAGCAAAGTTTGGCTAAAGTCAAGTTTAGAATCTCTAAAAGAATAACCTATAAAATTCACCTCCTTGATTGGCTCCTGCTTTTCGGAAAATAAATAATATGAAATACGCACTTAATCTGGAAGCTGACCTAACCATCGACTCACCCGCTGGAAAGATTTTTCTTCGTAATAATACGACCAATGATATTAGCTTAACGTTTGAGGAGGGTAAAATTTTTCGACGTTATTTTCAACAACAATCCAACAAAGACAGTTTTGAAAGATTACGAAGTCTGCAAAAAATAGCGGATCACACCGGACTAACTTTTCGTTTTCTAGTTGAACAAAAGGAACTTGCGAAAATTATACCCAACGAAAACAGAATTGTTAACTGGGAAAGCGCGACCTGGCAATGGATATTGATGCAAATGAAGCGTTAGTTTATTTTTCTGATCGTAAATCAAATCTTTAATTGGCTCGCAACGGTTGGCATAAACGCAGGCTGAAGCAAATAGCGAAACTTGACGGCTACACAATGTTTCTTTTTTCGCCTTGTTTTTTATTTTTAATCCCAAAACTTACTTGGCTTAATATAGAATACAGTATTAATAAAATAGAGCAGACCATTTCGAGTTGAATGCTTTGTCTGAAGGATAGAAACCCAATAAGCGATAAGCTGTGTCAGCAAAAAAGTAGATTGTTGGATTTGGCAAATACAATTAATTCCTCTGTTTCTTGTGTTTTGTTTTCGTGTTTTTCTTCAGCCATTGGACTTGTGCTCTTGCTTCTTCTAAGGTGACTGGCAACTGTTTGGATAACTGCATCATAGCTTGCGCCGCTCTTTCCCGAAATGAGATTTTGTAATTCATTTTTTTTGCTTTAAATTCATTTTTGAATACTAAAGATCATTAAAAGAATAACTTATAACATTTGGCTGCTTAATTGGCTTCTATTCTTCGTTGGTGAAAGGGAGCATGACGTTCTACCGGGTTGTTGAACAAAGCTACCTCTATCCTACCCTTCTAACTCACCTCCCGACAAAATAACTCCACTTTGTTTTTTTTCGATAAACCTCAAAATATTCATTCCCTCTTTGGAAATTAATCTCTACTAAAACTTTATCTGAAAATCCTGGCTTTCTGAAAACCCGTAGCAGGGATGGTAGATTAATGCAGCACCGCTTCGTTCAACAACGACCGAACGTCGGGCTTCGCTGCGACTTTCAGCCTTTAGAGTTCTGTGCTGTGTTCAATTTTTTCTAAAGACTTTCGATTTCCTCTTTGGTAAGACCTGTTGATTTTGAGATTATTTCAAATTTAACCCCCATTTCTTTTAAGTTTTTAGCCGTTGCTTTAGCCGTTTCTTTAGCCGCTTTTGTAGCCGCTTTTGCAGCTGCTTTTGTAGCTGCTTCTTTAGCAATCTTTTGTCTTTCTTCCTCTTTCAGCATTTCGATAATTGTAGCATTCTTAGCCATCATCATTTCGTAATGCATTCTTTGGTCAGGAGTCATTTGACTTTTATCCAATTTCTTCATGGCTTGTTCAATCCAATCTTCTGTTAAGAATTTTGGTAATTGGTCAACTCCTTTAATATTTTCTAAGTTCTTCATGATGTAAATGAGTTTATCTAAATCTGATTGAATGTCATTCTCTTTCTTCTCAAATTTATTGATTTCTACAATGATATGTGTTATTTGTTGGTCTAATTCTTCGCCTTTTTGATTCATTAATCGCCCAAAATGATAATATTCGCTTGATTTGGGAAAAATTCCTTTGGCTAAAAATCCAATGCAGTAGATTGGAGTGAGATTGTCAAACTGATATTTGCCCTTTTCCACAAGGGTATTGAATCTTTGGAAGGCATAAAATTTGGCTCTTTGTATGAAGTGTTTATAATACCCTAATTGCATTTCAACAATGAAAGTTCTTTGCTTTTCATCTTCGCAAACCAAATCAAAAATGCCACCTCTTGAATCTTCTGTTATTCCTACAAATTCATTTCGTAAGAACTGGACTTTTTTGATTGGCGTTTCGCTTTTGATTAATGCCTGAAGTGCCCTTCTTAAAAAGAGTGTATTTGATTCGTCAGCAAATGCGACTTTAAAGCCATAATCTGACAGCAGTGAGATAAATTTTTTTTCGTTTTTCATAGCTCGAATTTACTATTTTCTGTCGATTTAGCAGCCTGTTTTTTCTTTTTTTCTCCTTGCATGGAACGTCCCCGGCTGCACACAGTAGCGACCGGATAGGAGCTATTGCCCGTTGTAGCTATTGTAGAACAAAGCTCCTTTGTCGCAATTTCCCTTCTATCCTACCCTTCTAACTCACCTCCCGACAAAACAACTCCACCTTGTTTTTTTTCGATAAACCTCAAAATATTTATTCCCTCTTTGGAAATTAATCTCTACTAAAACTTTATCTGAAAATCCTGGCAGGGATGGTAGATTAATGTAGCATCGCTTCGTTCAGCAACGACCGAACGTCGGGCTTCGCTGCGACTTTCAGCCTTTAAGGTTGTGTGCTGTGTTCATTTTTTCTAAAGACTTTCGATTTCCTCTTTGGTAAGACCTGTTGATTTTGAGATTATTTCAAATTTAACCCCCATTTCTTTTAAGTTTTTAGCCGTTGCTTTAGCCGTTTCTTTAGCCGCTTTTGTAGCCGCTTTTGCAGCTGCTTTTGTAGCTGCTTCTTTAGCAATCTTTTGTCTTTCTTCCTCTTTCAGCATTTCGATAATTGTAGCATTCTTAGCCATCATCATTTCGTAATGCATTCTTTGGTCAGGAGTCATTTGACTTTTATCCAATTTCTTCATGGCTTGTTCAATCCAATCTTCTGTTAAGAATTTTGG
>ENA-ORXT01000365-ORXT01000365.1-marine-metagenome-genome-assembly--contig:-NODE-365-length-74563-cov-13.215638_pt1 | contig 74563 bp, 63 predicted proteins | sample MGYA00237868_ERZ511482 | MGnify/ENA metagenome assembly ERZ511482 | reverse complement strand
GTCGGTCAACTGCAGCGTATCCAGATCTATCACACCCAGCGTGATGATATCGGGTGAGTAGTAGTCGTTTCCTCCGGTCTGGGCAGCAACGAAACATTCGCCCGGGTCGACCATCGGCACTGGCTCGCCCGCATCACCGAGTCTGTACTGGGGAAGAAGAGCTGACAGGTCAGTGTTGTTAATCTGCTCTTGCACCTGCTGAGGTGTCTGATTCCAGGGCCGCTCGCCTGGTAGTGCCGGGTAATATCGGGATGCAAAGAATAGATGCTTACCTATGCGCCGGCTCGACACCAGCTGACCATCCAGTCTTATGCTGCCTTTGACTACAGCAGCACCTGGATCGGTAACATCCACTTCCTTGATCACACTATCCACACCACCAAAGGCGTAGGAGTCGCCCCAATAGGACCAATAGTTATTGCCGCTTGCGGTTATAAAAACTGACTTGGAAGAACCGGACTCGTACAGATAGGCGCCTTCTGCCGTGCGGTCCTGCAGGTCAACGTCCAGTTCCAGCAAAACTGAGGAGTCTGGCGTCTCTGCATCCAGCGCCATGATCCTCAGTACTGTTTTCTGCGCGTAGGGGGCTGGCGACGTACTCAGAGGGTCATCACCAACCGGTTCTTCATCCGGGCGCTCTGTTTCGATGTCCTCCGGAACTTCATCAGTTCCCCCTATCGGACCCCCTACAGAAATGGCCACAGGTTCCGGAAAATACACATCGGAATATGAGCTTTCCATAACATAGAGTGTTGAGCCATCCGAGGACACTTTCACCCAGTCCTGCTCGTCAACACCCAGCTCCTGAACGTTGGTGCCAGTCACCTCATTACGGCTGGAGTCATCGCCGCCTGATGCACCTGCGCCGCCACTCGTGTCAACAGAGTCTGACGCCACTGGCGCAGATTCGGGATTGGGCACACTCTCCTGAGGAGACAACGCAACATCAATCGACTCACCTTCTTCCTCTATGAACCCCTGCCCCGAGGACTGAGACACCAATGCCTTTCCCAGGGCATCATAAAAAGCCTCGCTGTTTTCGAAGGATCTCAGGCGTCGTTCATCTGCTGAAGACTCGCCCGGTACAACGACACGGGTGTCTTCTGAAGAGCTGCAGGCTGCCAGCAATGTGGTGCTGATCGCTGCAGCGATTAGCGAAGTGTAGAATTTCATCAGTCGCTCCTTGAGTAAATTTGGGTAATTAATCCCAACTATACCCTTCTGGCGGCACGATGCAAGCATTCTTGATAATATTGGGTATTATTTCCCAATTTGTTCGAATCGCCTCATTAATTCACTAGGCTGGAGTCAATTCAACTCACTCCAGGTGATTCACTATATAAGGCGCTATTAACGCAGAGGCTGCACTCCATGGCCGCTCAACCCCATACGCTTGCTGTTTCGCTGGTGAAGAATGGACATGAAACACCGCTAATCACACTGGCGTGTTTTTCTCTAAGCGATGGTCAGGTCTGGAATGCGTAATCCAGCCGCCTCTATCGCTTCCTGCAATTGGCTTTGCGAGTAAGGTTTCGCTAGAAATCGTACGGCACCCAATTTCAGCAGTCGCGCGCGGTTAGCAGCGTCATCGCGGCTACTGATTACAATGACAGGTGGACAGGCAGCGCCATAATCTTCCTTGATGCGTTTAAGAAACGCCACCCCATCAAGCCGAGGCATCTCTAAATCCAGCAGTATCAGGTTTGGAAGCGCTGCCGCCATACTTTCAAGGCCTTCCACGCCATCTCGACTCAATCGTGCCGCAATTCCACATTGCTGCAACACGCTCTCTGCTGCGGCGCGCATGGTAAGAGAATCGTCGACGATCAGCGCTACCGGACGCAGGGATTCTCGCGCAGGCTTGACTGTTGCTGCCTGAGACGGACTACTGCTTTCCAGCAACCTTGGCATATCCAGAATCAGGACTTGCCGACCATCAGATAGGACGCTACCACCGGCGTATCGCTGCAGCGAGGCCATTTGCGGACCCAGAGGCTGGGTAACCAGCTCGCGATAACCGATAACCTGATCAATCTGCAAAGCCATAGAGCGAGTGCCAGCCGAGACCAGTACAGCTGCCTTGTGTGGTGCCCGACGTGCAGTTTCAGCACGCTGTGATACCAGCGCAGCAAGGACGCAATGTTCATATCGCGCGGGAACTTCTGCGCCCGTACCTGCGATGCGTACTGCATCGACATGGTTGACAGGTAGTGCATACAACCCACCTTCGCTCTCAACAAGCACCACTTGGTTCACCACAATACGCTGTGGGATACGAAGCTTAATTTGAGTGCCAGAACCAGCGTCAGTTGCCAGCTGAATCTGACCACCTAACTGCTCAACAGCCGCCTGAACCGCAGACAAACCCAGCCCATGACCTGCCAGTGCAGTGGGCTCATCAACACTGGAAAAACCTGATTTGAACAAGGTGTTCTGCAGATCTTCATGTGTGTTCAGTGGCGCGTCCCCACGCTCTTGCAGAAGTATGTTCAGCGTTTCTCTCTGTATCCCTTGGCCGTCGTCACTGAAACACAGAATAAGATCAGTGCCATCTACAGATGCACTGAGCACCAACTCACCGGTCTCGCTCTTGCCCGCGTTCTTGCGCTCTGACATTGTTTCGATGCCATGCACAACTGCATTGCGTGCAAGATGCTCCAGTGGAGCCAGAAGTTGTCTGAATAAAGCTCTATCCAGCGTTACTTCGCCGCCCTCCAGACGCAGCATTGCTTGTCGCCCTAACGTTTCAGAGGCGTCTTTGACTGTCTGCGAGAGTCGACTCACCACCTCATCCACCCGCACCAGACGGGTTCGTATAAGACTTTGCTGTAAGCCGGAACTGGCCCGCGAAGCCTGCTGCTGTTCTCTCTCAGCTTGTCTCAATGCGCCACGCATCACGCCACGTGCTGCCTCAAGATCGGCGAGGATTTCATTCACCTCTGCGGTGTTGCGAACCTCGATCGACTGAGGTAACTCACGCAGCCGAATTGCCGTTGTCTCTATGTCCTGGTAAACCTCTCTGAGCCGCGCCAGCTCATCACTCAGCCTGGCCTGATTGACCGTAACATCCGTCGCCAGATCGAGTAGCGAATCAAAAGCTGAATCACTGACCAGCAAAGGCTCTGTATGCAGGTTGTTTCTGACCACACCAGCAGCCTGCTGACGAGTTGCGTTCACCGTGCGCTGTGCACTGGCTTGCGAAAGCAGGCTACTCAATTGCGCGTAGCCACTCTTCAGGGCATCGTGTTGTAAGGTCTGTTCTCGGGAGCCCTGAATTTCGCTTTCAACCCCATGGGCGTGTTCTGCTATCGACACCCGTCCAGCCATACGCGCGCTGCCTTTAAGCGTATGCAGTACAGTTAGCGCATCGGAAATTTCAGCTTTGCCGGGGCTGGTAGCATTGACAAGATCCCGCAGCCGTTCAAGAAGCTCATCGGCTTCTTCACTGAATACATCATCCAGTGATCGTACATTTGGGGCCAGGCTCAATCCACTGTCAGCGGAATCCGCACCGGGGATGGATACGGCCAGAAAACCGGCCAGTCGTTGCTCGACAGCCTTGACGCTATGGCCGACCGCACGACCTGTCGTAAGGGAGTCGAGCCGCGCTCGTAACGCTGTAACAAGATCACCGATGTAACGGGTTTCAGCTGCATCAAAAGATGCCCCCTGCCGCTGCCTGGCTAACGCCGCTCGTTGCAAGGGCTGGACAATACCAATGATATGCGGCGCATCCACTGTCTGCGCACTACCGGTAAGCGTATGCAACGCCCTGAGCATCTGCTCGGTTGGCAAGCGTTGTGACATATCGACGCTAGGCTGCAACGCTGAGCGGACAGATTCATCCAGCGCTTCCAGATGACTCAGACACTCGTGATAGAACACATGCTGCATTGTCTGGTCGAGATCGAATCCAGACGTTGCATCCAGCGGGTTGTCCAATAACTCGTCATCAACGTTCAGCGTCAGACCGCCGGCGTCCCCCAGTTCGAGCGATTCCTCTTGATCGCCAGCCCTCATGCAAAGGCGCTCTATAAGCTCTTCAAAGCCGCGGATGCTATCTGATCCGCTCAGTAGTTGATCAATCAGCTGTGGGATAACGGCATGAACTTCATCCAGTAACGCCAGCTCATGCGCACCGATGGATGCAGAAGAATGGAGGCCTTCCTCAAACCATTGACTGGCGGATGATGCCAACAAACCCAAAGGCGTACCGGTGCCCTCTTCCAGTGCTGCAAAAGAGGACAGCGACTGCTCTACAGCATCCAGACCCGCTTGTGAGCGTTCGCGCCGGTACAAAACCATCGCAGTTCCCAGCGCATCCATGTGTGGAAGAAACGCACCTACCCTGCGCTCCCATTCTGCGTCGGGCAAATTCACCGGCATGTTGGCAGCAGTGCCTTCCAGTCGCGACTTTGCCTTGAGCAGCGATTCCTCCGCATCCAGTAGTAATTGTCCGGCCGCAGCCTGTGGCTGCAATACGCACCCAAGGTAATAGTCTACCGAAACCAGCATGGTGGCCAGATCGTGAGCAATACCTGTAGAGCTACTTAAATCCTCACCCAAGCTCATTTCCGTGCCTCGACCACTGAGTTGCAGCTGAGTCAGCACATCACTCAACCCGGTCATCAGCGGGCTGACTTCGGGCAGCGGGAGTATCTGCAACGACGAATCTATCTGTTGCAGGTGCTGAGTCAACGCATGACATCTCCCGGCAGGCAAGGGGCCAGTACGCAGCAACGCTTCAAGCTCATCAGCCAGGTGTTGCAATGACTCGCGCGCCTCCCGCAGACAGGCATCAACCGCTGCGTCCCTGAATACTGATTCAGCCTGAGCGATTCCTGAAGAGCGAGCCGGAGCTCTTGTTACGCTAAGCCGCGCCGTCTTGTGCAACAGGGCATCGAGCGACAAAAGATATTGAGCCAGCCGCAGCCGTGTTTCCTCATCAGGCAGGTTATCGTTTTTCATTCCCTGAAGATCGCTATTGATCTGCTGCAAACAAGCCAGCGCTTCGGGTGCTCCCATGAGAGTCAGGACGGGTTCGAGTTGTAACAATCGCACTTTCAGCCGAACGACCTCTGGTTGGTCATTGTCCTCCAAGTCCTTGTCCAGCCAGTTACGCAGCGCCTGTGTTTCAGTATTGATACTGCTACGAATGGCATGGGCGAGGTGATATCCGACACCAATGACAGGGGTTTCCTGACTGCCTGCTATTCTGGAGGCCTGACGGATACGATCAAGCCTGAAGCGCTGCCGCAGTTCAACTGCAGAGCGACCGTTGGATTCTGTCTGTGCAACGTAGTAAAGAAAATTTCTCAGCAAGTCACCCGGGAGTAAATCCTCAGGGGAGGCAACCAGTACACAGCGATGAACCTGCCTTTCCAGCTGCGCATAAAGGCTGCGCAAAGCGGGTCCGTCGTTAAGCTCTTTCACGGCAATGGCTTCTGCCACTAAAGCTGCAGACTGAAACAACGGCACCAGCACGTTCAGGTAATTACGCGAACGGCAAAAATCCATTACCGGCTGCAGTTCGCTCGCCAATGCTCGCGCACTTTGCACGTCCGAGCTGCGCCACCACTGCAGCAGAGTCTGCGCCAGCTGCGGATGAATGGCTGTCGCGAACTCGACCCATTCGGTACGCTGTTCCTGCCACAGGGCATCCGCTACCGACGCTTGCAGCGCGGTAGGTAATTCAATGCCTGCAGCGAGAACCACAACGTCCGACAATAGGGCATCTTCGCGACAGGCACGGCTATCGTTAACCAGTGGCAGCAGAGGTAACGCGCTGTCGATAGAACCATCCCGCTGCAACAAAGCAACATGTTCACTGAGTTGATCACCCGCAAGCACCAGTACACGTGCAAGCTCTGACTGATCGGCAATCTCGCCGGCTTCATCAGCATCAAGCAGGCTAATCAGTTCTTCAGCAACATAGACAGCTCCACCTTTTTCCAACAAGACCAGCGTGTTGCGGAAACGCATGAGATCGTCACGCAGCTGGTCACGGCTCTGCGCATCAGCCGTTTGCAAGAAACCCTGTGCACGCAGCGCAAATGCATCGCTCTGGATCTGTAGGTGTGCCAGAGCCTCCTGAGTAAAATCCGGCACTGACTCCGACCCGGTCAACGGATCATCGCAGCCTGTATCACTCATGGATAGCTGCCCTTTCAGCAGCTTTTCTTGCAGTGCTGAACGTACTGTTTTGTTCAGGCAGCTTGACCGTTCGCGTGGGGAGGCGGAAATCTGCCAGACTCTGCTTTAACTCACCAGCAAGATCCTTTAATTCGGTTAGTGAGTCTGCATTACCAGTCACTCCTTCAGCCGTTTGTTGAGTAATCCGGTTGATCTGATCCATATTTTCCGACAGCTGGCTTACGATGCCCGATTGCACAACAGTACGCTCAGCCATGGACACAACACGTTCACGGAGCTCATGTGAATTGCTTCTGATGATATCCAGTGCATTACTGGCATGTTGCGTCTGCTCAAGACCCGCGCTGAGTTCTGTCATGGTGAGGTCCATCGACTGAACCGTCTGCGCTGCATCCTCGCTAATGGTTCGTGTCAGCGAGCGGATGTCTCTTGTTGCCTGTCCGAGTACTTCCGCAAGTTGTGCAACTTCATCAGACAACCTGCCCAGATCAGTGGCGGCATCGGTGACCGAGCTTGATCGTGTACCGGCAGAGGCTCGAATAGTGGTGTTCAGCGCTAATAAATCAGTTTGCCTGGCGACGTCCTCAATATTGACTACACGCTCATCAATCGCCGCCACGTTATCAGCCAGTCGATGCATGAGACGGGTTGTCTGATCGGCTTCATCGCGAATAGCCGACAACCTGTGCAAGCTAGCAGACAGAGAACCCGCCGCAGCCTCCGCCTTGTCCACCGCAGACTGGGCCGCCACAGTGGATTCCGCCGTATCCGCCGACAGGTCTGCCATGACAGCGCTCATGGACAACAGATCATTGGATGACAGATGAATCTGACGCGACTGTTCGGCACAGGCAGAGGCTACATTGTGCGCGGAGAGCCTGGAGCGCTCGACCGAGGCGTTAACCTGGTCTGCTGACGTTGCCATTGTTCCAACCAGCCATCGAAGCTCACTGACCGCATAGTTGAATGCATCCGCCAGTGAGCCTGTCATTGCATCGGTTACCGTTGCATGGACGCGCAAATCACCACTGGCCAACGGTGCGATTTCATCCATCAGCTTCATGACGGCTGCTTGCTCTTTCTGTTCGTCACCGGCGAAAGATGTCGACATTAGCTGGTCTGCGCGGCGTGCTGCAAGAACGAGCCAGAATAGTAACAACAGACTGAGAACGCCCAGACCCAGACTCCATAGTGCAGCATCTCGCACCGCTGGTACCGGTGCCAGAATCCGGGTCATCAGGTAATCCGTTGTGATCAGTTCGCTGCCATCTACAGAGCCTTCCTGGACTGCCTGCCAGGCCGTGTTCAACTCGCTAACACGCTCATTGGCGATGGAGGCTGTTCTAGCCAATGCCACCAGTGAAACCATCAACGCAAGCAACGCCAGCATGAGTAGGGTGAAAGGAACGCCGAGACGCTTTTCGTAGGGGCTAGATTTCATACCGGCGAATACTCGATTTATTCTGCAATGGACAGGAAAGCAGGCGACTGGACAATCGCTGCGACATCCAGTACTCGATGCACTCGATCATGTTGCACTATTGCTCGCACCGTAAGTGTCAAATTTTCGACTTCTTTACGATTTGTTTCTTTTTCGGATAATGGCACTTCACTGATTGGAATGTCACTGAGACCGTGTACGTTATCCACTTGAAATCCTGCGATTCCTGCGGCGGGCTCCAGTTCAAGTGTACGCCCGGTAGAGGATCGGCGTCCGGCAAAGGCACCAATATCAGTCACCGGTAGCAGTTTTCCATGCGCTACGGCAAGCCCGCGAAACCACGAGCAGGTACCTGCAACAGGCTGAACGTCGAGGTCTTCGTGTATGGCCTTGATGAGTTCTGCAGGCGCCGCTAGATCCAGCCCGCCAGCATCGAATAACAGATAGTGGGACATACGCGCTCAGGCCTTTTTCTGTTGTGTGTGCTCTTGCACCGCCTGTGTCAGGCTCTCGGCGGTAAAGGGTTTGGACAGGTGTGCATCACTGCCGACGACTCGCGCTCGAGCCTTGTCAAACAATCCGTCTTTGCTGGACAACATGATCACAGGTATGTCGCGATAGTCGGCGTTGTTCTTGATCAAAGCACAGGTCTGGTATCCATCCAGACGCGGCATCATGATGTCGGCGAACACAAGCGAAGGCCGATGCTCGACAACTTTGGACAAGGCTTCAAATCCGTCGACTGCAGTTACAACCGAATAACCCGCCTCGTTAAGAAAACTGGCTGCCGAACGTCGGATAGTCTGGCTGTCATCGACAAGCAAAACCGTAATATCAGATAACTCGCGCGCTGGGGGCACGGCAACAGATACGTCTTCTGAACCTTTCATCTGGGGGTTCTCGTTGAGAGAAGGTGCGAAACGCTTCAGAGGGTATCCGATTCATGGCCTAACAGTCACGTGATCGAGGCGAATAACCCGCATTAGTGATAGGTCATGCGATACTTGACTTCTGATTTCCTGCGCCGTGAACAGCCATGAGCATTACCCTTGGTATCGTGATGGACCCGATCGAGTCCATCACACCCTATAAAGACACAACTCTCGCCATGATGTTGGCAGCAAGTGCGCGCGGCTGGACTATTCACAGCATTGATCAGAGGGATATTTATCTGGATCAGGGGCGTGCTTTTTCGCGTCGCAGAAAAGTACAGGTATTTGACGACAATGATCACTGGTTCGATGCTGAGGAAGCGGTTGACGCTCCGCTCAGCGAGCACGATATTATTCTCATGCGCAAGGATCCACCTTTCGACATGGATTTTATCTACACCACGTATATGCTTGAAAGGGCTGCAACCGAAGGCGTTTACGTGGGCAACCGACCCAATTCGCTTCGCGACGTCAACGAAAAGCTCTATACCGCATGGTTCAGTGAATTTTGTCCGCCCACTCTGGTAACAACTAGCAGCAAAAGGCTAAAGGCCTTTATCGAGCATCATCAGGATGCCATCATCAAGCCTCTCGATGGTATGGGTGGCGCTGGTATATTCCGTCTGACCCCAAACGATCCGAACATCAACATCATTCTGGAACACGCCACGCAAAACGATTCACGACAGATCATGGCGCAGCGTTTCGTACCCGAGATTAAGGACGGCGACAAACGCGTTCTTGTCGTTAACGGCAAAGCCGTGCCCTATGCATTGGCTCGCATTCCTGCCCAGGGTGAAACACGTGGAAATCTGGCAGCCGGTGGGCGTGGCGTACCCGTGCCTATCGGTGACGCGGAGCGCCGTATCGTTGACGCTGTTTCACCTTTCCTGCTGGAACGCGGACTACTGTTTGTCGGCCTGGATATCATCGGTAGCTACCTGACTGAGGTTAATGTCACTAGTCCCACCTGTGTCCGGGAACTGGATGCATTCATGCATGCTCAATCTGATGGAAGATCTTCCACATCCAGTAGCTACACTCCCGGTATAGCCGACACTTACCTAGACGCCGTGGAAGCGGCCATGAACAATCAATGACTGCAGACGCCGTTTCGCCAACGAGCCGACAATTTGATGTACTGACCATTGCCCTGTTTGTAGCTGCGGCAGCTCATGCCATCGTTTTGTTGGGAGTAAGCTTCCGACCGTTCCTTGATGAAATGCGGACGCCGCCTGCGCTGGAAGTCATCCTGGTGCAAAAGTCGGACGGTGAAAAACCAGACGAAGCGGCCTTTCTTGCACAATCCTCACAGGACGGCGGGGGCGATACTGATGAAAACGCCCGCCCTTCATCGCCTTTTACCAGTGAACTGGACACTGAGTCGGATGGGCTGGCTCCCATGCCCATTCAGGCAAGCACACCCTCCCCCACTGTCGAGAGCGCAGAAGATATCGTAACTGCAGTGTTTGCTGAAACTGCAGTGAAAACAGAACAGACCACGGAGGCCACTGACGAAGTTGATGCACCCGCAGGGATGGTTCTGATCGAGCAGAACATGGACATTGCGCGACTGGCAGCCGAGATTGACAGGCAACAGGAAGAATTTGCCAAACGACCAAAGAAAAAACATGTCAACGCACGCACCACCGAGACAGCCTCCGCTGAATACATGTATCGCTGGATTGAACAAGTTGAGCGAGTGGGTAATCTGAATTATCCGGACGACGCACGTCGACGGCAACTCACCGGTGCGCTGATACTTATTGTAGGTATCTACAAAAACGGCGAAATCGAGAGCGTTACAATAGACGAGTCTTCCGGACATAAGCTGCTGGATGATGCTGCGGTCAGAATTGTCGAGCTGGCAGCACCCTTTGATGTCATGTCAGGAAAGCTTGCCGAGGAAACGGATATCCTTTATATCGTGAGAACGTGGGAATTCCAGAGTAGCAACTCTGTCATCAGCTATTAGTCTGGATTATCCATGACGACACCCAGCAGCAACGGATGAATCTAACTCATCACTTTTTGCTCTCCATGCCGCAGATGCGCGATACCGATTTTCGCGATTCACTGGTGTACATACTGGATCACGGTGAAAACGGTGCGTTTGGCGTCATCGTAAACCAGGAGCTGGGGATGGATCTCGCTGGCGTTTTTTCACAGCTCTCCATAACCTGCGCCAATTCTGTCGTAGAGGGAATACCGGTTCTACGAGGCGGGCCTGTTGATGAAGGCCATGGACTGGTGTTACACCCGCCAGGGCCCAAGTTCGACATCACGCGCGACTTCTCCGGAGGTGTATCCTTGTCCAGCTCTCGCGATGTGCTCGAATCCATTGCACGTGGAGACGAACCCCTCGACCATCTTATCGTGCTGGGGCACGCGGGCTGGGCACCAGGACAACTGGAAATGGAAGTGGCTGAGAACGCCTGGTTAACCTGCGAAGCTTCAGCCGATATTCTTTTTGACACACCTGTCGAGAGACGTCGTCAGGCAACAGGCGATAAGCTCGGCATCAACCTTGCCGCTATTGTCGGGCATGCAGGTCATGCCTGAGCCAGCCACTGAAACGGGTACTTGCATTGCCTTCGATTTCGGAACGCGTCGTATCGGTATGGCGGTAGGTGAGCCAAGACTTCACAGTGCCACGCCTGCAGGCGTTGCACTGAACCACAACGGCACGCCCGACTGGGTAGCGATCGACAAGATCATAGAACAGTGGCAACCTACGGATCTGGTTGTCGGCTGGCCACTGACCGAATCCGGCGAGGAGCAATCGATCAACGGACACGTCAAAGGCTTCATGAAACGCCTGAACAAACGTTACAGCCTGCCGACTCATAAAAGCGATGAACGCTTCAGTTCAAACGCTGCGCAACAGGAATTAAGACAACTGCGCGCCAGTGGACAACGCAAACGCAAGGCAAATCATGCAGATATCGATACACTAGCCGCCGCCCTCATTCTGGAAAGCTGGTTCACCATGAGAACATTAAAAAAGTGAGTAAACCGGTTTCAGCTCTATATGAAAGGCCCTCGGTCATGCAATGGCTTGAGCTCATGTGCCAAGAGCTCACCCCGCTAGTACAGAGCGACACACCGGCTGCCTTGATTGGAATCCGGCGTGGAGGGGTGGACGTCGGGCGTTTCCTGCTGGAGCATCTTGTTAACGCCGGACTACCGGTAGAGAATGTGCTCGGTGAACTCAATATTGCCTTTTACCGTGATGATTTCAGCTCTATTGGATTACATCCGGTTGTTGGTCCATCACAGGTGCCTTTCGATATCGAGGGCAAGCACATCATTCTGATTGACGATGTTCTCGGGACTGGCAGAACGGTTCGTGCCGCCATGAATGAGATATTCGATTATGGTCGCCCCGCAAGAATCACGCTGGCGGTGCTGGTGCAACGTGCCGGGCATGAATTACCGGTCAGAGCAGATGTCATCGGGCATAGCCTTGACGTCGATGCCAATCAGTATATTGATCTGGATGCTGCAAGCATGCAGGTTACTGTCGGAGAAAAATCGTGACCCTCCCCGACCCGCAGTTCAATGCGCTGGGTGAGCTTCACCACTTCATTGATCTGGATGCCCTCGACAAGGCCATGTTGACACGGATACTCGACACCGCTGAAGGCTTTGCCGGTGTCAATGACCGCACTGTCAAGAGTGTGCCTTTACTCCGTGGCAAGACCGTTGCGAATCTGTTCTTCGAGAACAGCACCAGAACACGCACGGCATTCGAACTGGCTGCCAAGCGGCTCAGCGCCGATATACTGAACGTGGATCTGGTGACCTCATCCACGGCCAAAGGCGAGACGCTACTCGATACACTGCGTGTGCTTGAAGCGCTGCAATGCGACATGTTCATCGTTCGTCACGCAGATTCAGGTGCAGCACATTTTATAGCCCGTCACGTCTCACCCACCATCAACGTGATCAATGGAGGTGATGGCCAGCACTCACACCCCACTCAAGGCATGCTGGATATGTTTACAATCCGGCGCCACAAGGGTAGCTTTGAGAACCTGTGTGTCGTGATTATCGGTGACATCCAGCACTCCAGAGTGGCGCGATCGGATATCTCCGCCCTGGTCAAACTCGGTACCGGCGAAGTACGCGTGGTCGGTCCACGCACGTTGATTCCGGCAGAGGTTGAGTCATTGGGTGTCACGGTGTACCCCACACTCGACAAGGCACTGATTGGTGCCGATGTCATCATGGGACTACGCTTGCAAAAGGAGCGGATGCGTACTGCAACAGTGCCGAGTAGCAGCGAGTTCTATCGTACCTACGGGCTGACACCTGCGCGACTTGCCATCGCAAAACCCGATGCACTGGTCATGCACCCGGGGCCCACAAATCGAGGTGTGGAGATCGCTGGCAGCGTTGCCGACGGTGCACAGTCCGTCATACTGGAACAGGTTACGTACGGCATTGCAGTTCGTATGGCTGTCATGTCCATCATCATGGGTAACGCGACCAATTTGCGGAGGGCTGCGTCGTGAGCGACACAGCGGATAACAACCGCATTGTCATCGACAATGTACAGCGCCTTGAAGATGATCCGCCATGTACCATCGTCATCGATAATGGCATCATCGAATCCGTTACAGAAGAGGCATCCAACAAGGTTGCACACATTGCTGTATCCGGCATGTGCGATCTGTACTCGCGATTAAGAGAACCCGGTCTGACCCGCAAAGGCACGATTGCCAGTGAGGCAATAGCCGCCTTTGGCGCAGGATTTACGCAGGTACTGTGTGCACCGGACACGAATCCTGCCATTGACAATGTCGCCACGGTAGAACTGATCAGACAACGCGCTCAGCTTGCACAGGGTGCGCAAGTGCTCCCCATAGCGGCACTGACAACAGGTCTGAAAGGTGAGCAGCTCAGCGAGCTCGCCACTTTACAGGCCGCAGGTTGTCCCGCTGCAGGCCAGGCCGACAGACCACTAGACAACACCAGTGTGCTGTTCAGTGCGATGGAATACGCGGCATCGTTTGATCTTCCACTGTTCATGACGGCCAGACATGCTCAGCTGGGTGCCGACGGCTGTGCTCATGAAGGTGCGATGGCCACCAGACTTGGTTTACCAGGCATACCCGTAGCGGCTGAAACCATTGCACTGGCAATACTGCTGGAGATTTGCCGTGAGACAGGTTGTCGTTTACACATATCCAGAGTCAGCTCGGCACGTGCAATACAGATGATAGACACAGCCAAACAGGCAGCCTTGCCCATTACCTGTGATGTTGGCATTCACCATCTGTTTTTTACTGACGAGCATCTGGCAGGCTACGACTCCAGCTTTAACAGCGCGGTTCCGTTTCGTAGTGCAGCCGACAGAGATGCACTTCGACGTGGCGTTTCCTCAGGTATTATCGACGCCATCTGCTCGGACCACTCACCGCATGATATAGATGCAAGCCTGGCCCCTTTCCCGTCAACTGATCCTGGCCTTGCCGCGTATCAATGGTTCATCCCGCTTGTTCTTCAACTACCAGACCTATTGGGAATATCACTCAACCGTGTCTTTGACAAACTGACGCATGCGCCTCGTCGTATCATCGGCAAAGCACATCAAACTGGACTGGATGTTGGCGATGTGGCTGATTTTTTTCTGCTGGCAACGGATGAAAGCGCCTGTACAACAGAGCAGGATACACAGCCGGCAATGACCAACCACCCGCTGAACATACACCCTGCCGAAGCATTAGGCCTTGCGCCATTGAAGGGTCGAGTCAAGGCGGTATACTCTAACTTCAGGCAGTATCACCTTTGATCATTTCAAAGCCGATGTCATTCATGACCGCCACGGGCTCGCCGTTCAGACGTTTGATCAGATTCTCAGCGGCGAGTTTGCCTATTTTCAGGCGACGCACCTTGATTGTGGTCAACTGAGTTGACAACACCGAACCCACATCCAGTCCGCCGAAGCCTGCGATGGCAACGTCTCCGGGGATCTTGATGCCGTTACGCTGGCAAAACATCAAGCCGCCAACGGCCATGTTGTCGTCAAGGAAATAAAGCACGCGTAACGACGGATTGGCTGATAACAATTGCTCAGCCCCGTAGTAACCCGCGTAAAAAGATGATCGATCATTCAGGATCAGTTTTCGAGGTTCAGAACCATAGCCTTCCGCGAATCCCCTGAGCCTGTCGATCCCCAGCGTTGTACCGTTGATCTTGGCGCCGACATAGCCCGCCTCACCCCGATACCGCCCTGCCAGATACTGCCCTGTTTCCAGACCCGCAGCATGATGATTCAAGCCAACTCTGAGCGGGTCAGATGCCGTCTGTGACGCAGCAGCTCCCTGACCGATATTCCACATCTCAACGACCGGTACGGTCAGGCTCTGCAACAGCTTGCGATTAGCTGCGCTACGTTCCCTACCCGTCACAACCAGCGCGCACGGACGCCACGCCAAGGCGGAATTGAGCCACTGGTACTCAGCTTCGTCGTCATAACCCACTACTCCGATGATGGGTTGATAGCCTACTGAGGTCAGTTTGTTTTCCAGCCCTTCCAGAACCTGGCTATAGAGCTCACGGCCCAACGTTGGAAGCGCTATGGCAACCAGGCTGGTGCCAGCGTCTGATCCCAACGCTGCAGCAATTCGGTTGGGGACATACCCCAATCGGTCAGCGACTGCCAATACCTTGTCTCGCGTGGCGTCGGAGTATCCGTCAGCGCCACGCAACACTCTGGACGCGGTCATCCTTGAAACACCCGCCTCCAGTGCAATCTCCGTCAGGGAGACACCCTTCGCCTTTGACCCTGTGTTTGTTTTTCCCATTGACACGCCTGACCCAGTCGCCCTATTCTCCGCTCACGTTACCGATAACGCCACGGTAGATTACAAACGTGATACTCATGAAAAATCTCTCACAATCTTCGCGGACTCATGCCCAGTGGCGGTAACGAACACAGCACCCGCATTACCTGATGGTCTGTTCTTTCACCAGATCTGCAAGACATTCGGCGGCACCCGCGCGCTGCATAATGTCACGATGAACGTGGGCAGAGGAGAAATTGTCGCCCTGTTAGGTGAGAACGGTGCTGGTAAATCCACATTGATCAAGATTCTGGGCGGCATTCACCCAGCGGACTCCGGTAACGTCGTTATTGATCGCACACCCTACCGACATACCCCTGGCAGCACACAGGTACGTCAGGCGGTTGCATTCATCCACCAGGACCTTGGCCTTATCGAGTGGATGAGTATCGCCGAGAACATGGCATTGGCTCAGGGTTTTCAGAAACGTGGAGGTCTGATTGACTGGAAGGCCTGTGAGCGACGAACAGCAACGGCACTAGAACGTGTGGGTTGTCACTTCAGCCCAAGCATGCGAGTCAGTCGTCTCACCCGTGCCGAAAAATCGCTTGTAGCGATTGCCCGCGCACTTGCTGTGGATTGCGACTTTCTGGTGCTTGATGAACCAACAGCAAGTTTGCCATCCAATGATGTCGGCACACTGTTCCGCGTGTTGGAAAAATTGCGGGATGAAGGCGTCGGCATGATCTACGTCTCTCATCGACTCGATGAGGTATTCCAGATATCTGACCGTGTAGTTGTGTTGCGCGACGGTGAAACCGTTGGTGTTCGAGCTGTAGCGCATACAACCCCGGAAGAGCTCGTTGATCTGATCGTTGGTCACAAACCCAAGACGTTCGACAAGCTCAAATTGACCGATACGTCTGCGTTACTAACCATCCGCGATCTGTATACGAAAAATACGGGACCCATATCGCTGGAGGTACGCAACGGTGAAATTCTCGGACTGGTGGGGCTTCGAGGTGCCGGTCAGGAAGATATCGGCCGTTGCCTGTTTGGCACAGAAGAGTTTGAAGGTGAGATTCTGTTACTCGACAAGCCTTTCAAACCCGGATCACCACAGGATGCCATGCAACAGGGTATCGGGCTGATACCCCGCGATCGTGTCGTTGAGTCAGTAGCAACTTCATTGAGTATTCGCGAGAATTTTTTCGTGAACCCCGGTGCTCTGGGACGCAGCTTGTTTTCCTTCCTTTCACGACGCAAGGAAACCCATAACGCCCGTGAAGCCGGCGTGGATGTAGGACTACGCCCGAATGATCCTGAATTGCCCATTGATGCACTCTCTGGCGGCAACCAGCAAAAAGTAATCGTTGGGCGATGGCTCAACAACAACAATAGAGTATTGATAGCAGAAGACCCCACCGCAGGTGTTGATGTGGGTGCCAAGGCCGAGATCTATACCTTGCTTAACGAGATGGTCAACAGCGGTGTGCCAGTGATCGTTATCTCCACAGACTTTGAAGAAGTTGCCACGCTTTGCAATCGCGCTATCGTCTTTAACAGAGGCCTGTGTGTTGAACAACTTCAGGGTAATCAACTGACCACTGAAGCACTGGTCCAGTCCGCCTCCGCCAGTGAATTCCGAGCAATCGCATGAACTCAATTAAGGCATCAGCACTCGAACCGACTCGAGACGAACTACAACCGCTTTCATTCTTTGCCAGAATTGCACGGCTGATACCGGTGTACGGTCTGGTGATACTCACAGTGCTACTGATTGCACTGTTTACCCTGTTGCTTCCCGACACCTTCCCGACGTTACTAAACCTGCGATCTATCGTCTCTGACAAGGCTATTATCGCCATCCTGTCACTGGCAGCCACGATACCTATGGTCACCGGCAAGATTGATTTAACGGTAGGCTACGGCATTGTGTTGTGGCACATACTGGCAATCAGCCTGCAGACACTGGGCATACCCTGGCCTATAGCCTGCCTGATAGTGCTGGCATTGGGTGCATTTTCAGGCTTGTTGAACGGCTTGCTGGTAGAGGTTGCCCGCATAGACAGCTTTATTGCAACTCTGGGCACAGGAACAGTACTGTATGCACTAGCGCTATGGCATACAGGTGGACGCCAGATGGTGGCGATGCTACCCGATGGCTTCTATGCACTCAACTCAACGTTTTTGTTTGGTCTACCCATAACCGGCTACTACGTTCTGGTGATAGCGATCGCGCTATGGATCATCCTTGAGTATCTGCCGATTGGCCGTTACATGTATGCCATCGGGGCAAACCCGACTGCCGCTGCACTCAATGGTATTCCGGTACCTCGCTATGTCATGGGAGCTTTTATCGCATCCGGCACGCTGACTGCCCTTGCAGGTGTTTTGCTGGCCAGCAAGCTGCGTATTGGCCAGGCAAGCGTTGGACTTGAATATCTGCTGCCTGCTCTGGTCGGCGCCTTCCTCGGTTCAACCACCATCAAGCCCGGGCGAGTCAACGTGTGGGGAACCTTGATTGGCGTAACCATTCTGGCAGTGGGCATCTCCGGTATCCAGCAGTTCGGCGGATCGTTCTGGGTAGAGCCGCTGTTCAATGGCGTAACGTTACTGGTTGCTATAGGCATTGCCGGCTACGCACAGCGCAAACGTGGCGGTGTCATCAAGGTACGAAGGGAGATAGCGCCAGTCAAGACTCAGCCAGTCGATTCCACCGAAGTGCGTGAGTAGCATGCCAGCCAGAAAAACCATGATTTTTTAATTCCCACCCACACCACAGGAGATACAACATGAAGAACAGAGCTTTGAAGATCACGGCAATGACAGGGGTAGTTGCCTGCGCTGTTGCGGCCGGTAATGTCCGGGCGGATGCCATGAGTGATGCCATGGAATTTGTTAACAAGTACGCCATGAAAGTCGATACGTGGGACGGACCTGTTTCCGGCCCCAAGGCACTGGCTGACCAGACCATTGTTGTACTGTCAGCTGATCTGAAAAACGGCGGTGTTCTGGGTGCTACCAACGGTATCGAGGAAGCCGCAGAGAAGATTGGCTGGACGGTTCGCGTTCTCGATGGAGCAGGTTCAATATCCGGTCGAACATCTGCCATGGGACAGGCACTGGCACTCAAACCAGATGGCATTATCCTCAATGGCTTTGACTCCAAGGAACAGGAACAGGGAATGAAGGCAGCAGCCGACGCCGGTATACCGCTGGTGTCATGGCATGCCGGTGCAGCAATCGGCCCTATGGACGATGTGGGTATTTTCGCCAACGTCACGACAGATCCCATGCTGGTATCTGAAGCAGCGGCCAAGTGGGCGTTTGCAGATGCTGACGGTTCACCGGGTGTCATAATCTTCACCGATTCGACGTATCAGATTGCCATAGACAAGGCAGACAGGATGAAAGATGTGATTGAAGAGCTCGGTGGAACTGTTCTCGAGTATGTCGACACGCCTATTGCCGAAACCTCACAACGCATGCCACAGCTAACCACCTCGCTACTGCAACGCTACGGCGCGAAGTGGACGCATTCACTGGCCATCAACGATCTCTACTTTGATTTCATGGGGCCCTCTCTGGCAGCAGCTGGAATCAAAGGCGACGGTGCACCTGTAAACGTATCAGCAGGAGATGGATCCGAGTCTGCCTATCAGCGAATTCGCAGCAAGCAGTTTCAGGAGGTTACTGTTGCAGAGCCATTGAATCTGCAGGGCTGGCAGCTGGTAGACGAAATGAATCGTGCGCTTTCCGGTGAGCCATGGTCCGGCTATGTGTCTCCGTTGCATGTGGTCACGACCGATAACATCGAGTTTGATGGTGGACCTACCAATACCTTTGATCCTGAAAATGGTTACAAGGAAGAATATCTGAAAATCTGGACAGGTGGCTGACCACTACGCTCTTTGAGCGATGCGCTTTAAAGTAGTTGAGCCAGTCATTCTGATTCAGAATGACTGGCTTTTTTGTTTCCACGTATAATGACCGCATGACTGAAGCAGACAAACACAAGCTCGCCATGCAGGCCCTGCAGGCAGAGCAAAAAGAGAAGGTCAAGCAGGCAGTGCATGCGGACCGTGGCCTGATACTGGTGCATACCGGAAATGGCAAAGGCAAATCCAGCTCTGCCTTTGGTGTAACTGCTCGTGCGCTTGGCTGGGGGCATTCAGTTGCCGTTGTGCAGTTCATCAAAGGTACCTGGAAAACCGGCGAACGCCAGTTCTTCGATCGCTTCCCCGACCAGCTTCACTGGCATACGATGGGCGAAGGTTTTACCTGGAACACACAGGATCGTGATCGCGACATTGAAGCGGCTACCGCAGCTTTTGCACAGGCCGATAAACTGATGCAAAGCGGTGACTACGATCTGGTGGTGCTTGATGAAATCAATATTGCGCTGCGCTACGACTACATCGACGTTGAGGTTGTCATCACCGCCCTGCACCAGCGCGCGAATCGGACCAGTGTGATACTGACCGGGCGTGACGCTAAACCTGCACTGATGGACATGGCTGATCTGGTCAGCGAGATGAAAGAAATCAAGCATCCTTTCAAGGCAGGCATCAAGGCCAAACAGGGAATTGACTACTAGGAGCCTGTCCGAGAATAACGATCGAGGCGAGAGTGTGAGATTTTGAGTCAGATTTTCGTGTCAATTGAGGTGAATAGTTGTTCTATTCGCCGAAATTTACGCGGAAATATGGCCAAAAGATCGCGCTGTCGGCCGATCAGATTATTCTCGGACAGGCTCCTAGGGTTAAGTAGACGCCATTTTGGGTCAATCCTCCAGACACAGTTTCAGGATAGTCGGTTAGCAATGGTCACACCGGTCACATCATGAAGAGCCAGAGATAAGCGATGCCTGCAAAGGTCTTGATGTTTCAGGGAACGGGTTCAGACGTGGGTAAGTCCACGCTGGTTGCCGGCCTATGCAGAATTGCCCGGCAACGTGGACTTTCTGTTGCACCGTTCAAGCCTCAGAACATGTCCAATAATGCGGCTGCCTGTATTGATGGTGGCGAGATTGGTCGTGCTCAGGCGCTACAGGCACGTGCAGCGGGTCTAGAGCCTGAGGTAGATTTCAATCCGGTTCTGTTAAAGCCGCAAAGTGACCGAACAGCACAGGTGGTTGTGCATGGAAAGGTGTTCGATACGATTTCGGCCAGTGATTACATGAACCGCCAGCGACAACACCTGATGCAAGCGGTAATCGATAGTTATCAACGATTATCATCTCGCTTTGATCTTGTCCTGGTTGAGGGTGCCGGTAGTGCGGCTGAAACCAATCTGCGCGAAAGGGACATAGCCAACATGGGCTTTGCTAGACGTGTCAATGCCCCGGTCTGCCTGATTGGCGATATTGATAGAGGAGGCGTCATTGCCTCTATCGTTGGCACAAAGAACGTGATTGATACTGCAGATGCTGCGTTGATCCGCAGCTTTATCATCAATAGATTCCGGGGCGACCCAGCGTTGTTTGATGATGGCGTTACTGCCATCGAGCAACTGACACAGTGGCCTTGCCGTGGTGTCATTCCCTGGATTCCCTCAGCGCTGAAACTGCCACAGGAGGATTCCGTGGTATTGGAGCAGACGCCTTCAACGCGAGCTGCAGGTTCAAAGCTGGTGCGCATTGCGGTGCCCATGCTATCCCGCATTGCCAACTTTGATGATATGGATCCGTTGCGCCTTGAATCTAACGTTGAGCTTGGCTTTGTGCGACCGGGCACACCTATACCCAGAGATATCGATGCCATCATACTGCCCGGCACTAAATCAACGATTGGCGATCTGGCATTCCTGAGAGATCAAGGCTGGGACCACGACATCATTGCCTTCGCCCGCAGTGGTGGCCACGTCACAGGCATCTGTGGTGGTTATCAATTGCTTGGCAGGATACTCGACGATTCCGAAGGCATTGATGGTGACGCAGGCAAGGTCAAAGGTCTTGGTTTGCTGGATGTTGAAACACAGATGCAAGCGGAGAAACACACCAGACAAGTGTCTGGAATTTGCCAGCGTAGTCAGGCGTTGGTCACCGGCTATGAAATACATGTGGGAGTTAGTGAGGGTCTTGATACCGGGAGGCCCATGATCAAGATAGACGGACGTTCCGAAGGCGCTATCAGCGCAGCTGGCAATGTAGAAGGGACCTATCTACACGGATTATTCAGTAACGACGGTTTTCGAAGCGCATGGCTCGAGCGCATCCATCAAGGATCGGCAGGATCGCTGGACTATGAAGCAACTGTTGAGCGTGAACTGGATTTTCTGGCCTCTGGTATTGAGGCTGCGGTTGATGTGGATGCGTTGCTGAACGATGCGAAGCACTAGTGTGTTCGATGCCAGCAACACTGACCGGTAGCACCGCAATCATGCCCGATATAGATCAGACATGATTGCGGTTATCGTGTACCGGGAATGTCTACTTCCTAAGCGAAAGTGATTCCGTTATTACTCATCGGCAGCTGAGTCACGCGCTTGCCCGTCGCGGCATAGATTGCATTCGCCAAAGCCGGACCCGCTGGTGGCAAGCCTGGTTCACCGACTCCGGACGGTGCTTTTTCAGATGGCATGATATGCACGTCAACTGCCGGCATGTCAGCAATCCTAAGCGGCTGATAGTCGGGGAAGTTGGCTTGCTCTACAACGCCTGCATTCAGGGTGATCTCATTACGCATCACAGCGCCCAGACCATACCCAATAGCGCCTTCCATCTGCGCACGAACAACATCAGGGTTTACCGCAATGCCGCAATCAACAACACAGGTGAATTTGTCTATGGAAATAGCGCCATCATCGTTAACCGATACATCAGCTACCTCTGCCACATAGGTACCGAAAGATTTATGCACCGCGATGCCACGGCCCTTTCCTTCAACCGTTTTGCCATCCCAACCGGATTTCTCTGCAGCCATCTTCAGCACCGCTGCAAAACGCGCCTGATCTTCAACAGATTCATCCAAGTGTGCGAGACGAAATTCAACAGGATCTGTTCCGGCCGCCTCTGCTGCCATGTCCATCAATACTTCCATGGTATAGCCAGACTGACTATGACCCACTGATCGCCACCAGAGTACCGGCATCGGGGATTCATAGTCTGTTAGTCCCAGCGCCATGGGCATCTGGTAAGGCGTATCGGCTATCCCTTCTACGGAGAAATGATCCACACCGTTGTGCACAGCCATACTCTCCATAGGACCTCCTTTGAAGATGGACTGTGCAACTGAACGGTGACCCCAGGCTGATATCTTGCCATCGTCGCCTATGCCTATATGTGCACGTTGTGCAAACATGGGCCGATAATAACCACCTGCCAGGTCGTCTTCACGAGTCCAGACGAGTTTGACGGCTTTTTCTCCACCCAATGCCATGAACGCCAGAACGGCCTGCACATGGTAATCGGATTGCCCGTTGGCACGTCTTCCGAAGGATCCGCCCGCGTAATAGGTCACGATCTCTACTTTCTCGGGAGGCAGCTGCGTAATGGCAGCCACTGTCGGATGCGTGATCATCGGGAATTGACACCCATCGTGAACCCGGACACCACCCTCTTCCGTGGGCTCTATGACACAGTTGACGGGCTCCATCGGCGCATGTGCCAACAGAGGAAAGTGGAAATCTGCTGAAACAGACTTGGCCGACGCTTTTGCCGCCGCTTCTGTTTCAGCCAGATTGCCTTTACCGCTGGCATCATAGGCAGGTTCGGCATTCAGCTTGTCGTTGTATTCGCTAAGCATTTCTGCTGTGCCACGCACATCAGCTGCCGAGTTATCCCATTGCGCTTTGATCTGACGCCGTGCCTTTATGGATGCCCAGGTGGACTCTGCGTAAACAGCGACGCCGGACTTGTCGGGAAGAGCTTTCGCATCAACGTAGCCATTGACTGAAGCTGCTTCTGTAGCGTCGAAGCTTTCCAGTGTTCCGCCAAATAGCGGTGAACGAAGTATGGTTACATAGACCATGTTGGGTACTTTCACGTCTATCGCAAACATGGCCGTACCGTTGGTCTTAGCCAGACTGTCCTTACGGGGAAGTTTATTTTTACCGATCAGCTTGAAAGTGGAGGAGTCTTTCAGTACAGGCTCTTTAAGGGGCTCAAGTACCGAAGCTTGCTGAACGAAATCCCCAATGACACCTTGCTTGTCGCCGCTGCTGAGCACACCTTCGCTAAGCTCGACTAACGATGCGTCTACACCCCACTCCTCGGCCGCGGCTCTTACCAGCATATCTCGAGCCGCTGCACCAGCCTGACGATACTGCATCCATGAGTTGGCAATGGCCGTCGAACCACCCGTGCCTTGACCACCGAAGGCCAGATTCTTGTAGTTGTCGTGGGATGGGGCAAATTCTACATCGACCTGATCCCAAGCCACATCCAGTTCTTCTGCGAGTAGCGTGGATAAACCGGTTGTAGTTCCCTGTCCCATTTCGAAATGCTTGACGACAACAGTGACCGTGCCGTTCGGACTGATCTTAACGAACGGATTGAATCCCATGGCATCCTTGGTAGCGGTGCCCGTGGCGGCAGCCAGTGCACCACTGGCATTGAAACCGATGACTATAGAGCCACCGAGCAACGCTGCACTCTTGAGAAATCTACGTCTGTTCATCGAAGCTGTATTTGAAGAATCCATGACTATCCCTCCAGTATGTCGGATGCGCGATGAATCGCCGCACGAATTCGGTGATAGGTTGCACAACGACAGGCATTGCCGGACATGAACGTATCGATATCATCATCACTGGGCTTGGCGTTATTTGAAAGCAACCCGACAGCCGACATAATTTGTCCGGACTGACAATATCCACATTGCACAACGTCAAGTTCCTGCCACGCTGCCTGTACCGCTTTGGCTTGTGGCGTGTCTATGACATCTATAGTAGTCACCTCGCTGTCACCCACCGCACTGACGGGTAGAACACAAGAGCGCTGCGGTTGTCCGTTGATATGCACGGTGCAGGCTCCACAGGAGGCAACACCACAACCAAATTTTGTGCCGGTGAGATTCAGTTCGTCGCGGATAACCCATAACAGGGGAGTATCTGCATCCGCACTGATCTCACGGTTTTCCCCGTTGATCCTTAAAGTGATTGACATGGTCTTAACTCCAGAAAGCTGTCTGAGGGTGTGTGGAATACAATGCTCACTGAGCAGTAACCGGCTTACCAATTGATTGGTAAGGCAGGAGAAATCGGGCAGTGACACGCTTATTCTTGTGACTCGAGTATATGAGCTTGCCAGGCAACCTACAAGGAAACGAATACCTGTCGATTTTCTCGTCCTGTGCACACAGCACTGTTATGGATCGGACTGGCATGACATCCTCTGCCGTAAACTGTCTATTCGTTGGACGTACAGGCTTGCGTGGCTCTTCCATCATGCGTCTTTCAACCTCTAATTTTCGAAGTCTCTGACAGGATTATTGGGCGAGTTGATCATCCAGCCAGGCACTCAAAGCGTTTAACAGCGCTCTCTCATGCTCCGAGTTATCGAAAAAATGATAAGCCTCATCTATGACGACCTGACTGTAGTTGCTATTGTGTAACGCGCCTTGCCGTCGCAGTTCAGCTGTTTCCAGTACTGTCGGGAAATCTCTGCTTCCATAGATATCAAGCACGGGCATGGAGATCACTTTCAGGGATTCTGCGCTGTTGACCTGTTTCTGACGATGCTGGGCGCTCATTCCGATAGCAACCAGGGCCTTGATATCATGCTCTGAGTTTGCAAGGTAATAGCTTGCCATGGTTGCACCCTGACTATGAGCGACAACGACTACGGTGTTGATCCCACGCTCGTGCAAAAATTCTGTAGCGGCTTTCATACGAGGAGGCACCTCGGGATAGAGCGATACATAATCGTCATAGCTTGCACTCTTTTCCAGTATTGGTAACTGAATGGCCAAGGTATTCCAGCCTCTCTCTGCCATGGTTACTCGTACAGGTTGTACTACCTGGTCCCAGTCGGGATGGAAACCGGTACCGTGCAATACAATCATGCCTCTGGAAGAGCTTGTTTCGGATTCAGTGTAGATGCCCAGGAACCGGTGAGCATCAGCATCTAGATACACAGGTTCACCATCGAATATCTGATCTACAGTCTGATCTATCCAGCGCTGCTCACGTGCTGCATCGGTCGCATGCAAAGGTGCGTGCAAGAACGCGCAGACAAGTATTGTTGATACCAGCAAGATATTCTGATTCATGATTTCCTGATCTGTTGGGTTTACTTCAATTGCCGCTCTAATGGACAGATGTATATCCGGTTCGATTTTCACACTCTGAAAAAATCTGATCAAACCACTTTCTTACCGAGTTGTAAATCTATCCTTCCGTCCATGCATACAACTTTGAAACACAATTATTAACATTCACTCTATAGGCTAACCGGAATCAGACAAGCACTGCACGGATGTGCCGGATCTGATGTAGCAAGCATGACTACACCCACGTCACTATAGAGAAAAAATAATAATGATAATCACTAAATCAGTGCGTCGTACCAGTTGGCTGTTACCTTTGGCAATCCTTCAGAGTACAGCAGCCATGGCCCTCGACACACCGCTTGATCCACGCGGCACCGAAATCTCTGCAGCAACTATTAAATGGGAATGGGCTGGCGTGTCGGGGGCTAGCGAATACAGCGTTGTTGTTGATGGTGAATTCAAGGGGTACACGTCGCAAACCAGTTTCCTCAGTCATGATCTGTGGACAGGAAACCACTCAATGACAGTACAGGCGCTGGATTCAAACAGACAGTATTCTTCTAAATCACAGACCGCCATCACGTTCGCTAACTCACAACTCAGTCCGGGACTCCCTGCAACGGCGACAGCACCTTCTAGCGGTGGAAGCATGATCGACCCCTCTTCATACAACTACCCTGAGGTCTATCAAGTGGATGGCTATGAGCTGACCTTCAGTGATGAATTCAATACATCCAGTCTTGACACGAACCGTTGGAATACACAGCTACCCTGGGATGGCGACTTCAACGGCGTGAGATACGAGTACAGAACAAGCAATGGTGAGGATCAGTTTTACGTAAACCCCTATAGCGATGATATTGAACACACAGAAACTATCGCCCTTCGGCATAACCCGTTTAAATTCAACGGAAGCACGTTGAGCATTCAGGCAATCAAGAATCCATTGAAGACGTCCACCTCGAACCGTACCTATGGTGGTCTTGAAGAAATGTATTCACAACAGGAATTTCTCTCAGGTGTCATTGCCAGTGACGAGAAATTCAGCCAGAAGTATGGATACTTCGAGGCACGCCTGAAGATACCCGGTCATACCGGAGCATTCCCTGCGTTCTGGCTTTTGCATGAACGAAAATTTGCAGAAGATACTCAACGCACGGAGATCGATGTCATGGAAAACCTCGGACATTCACCGGAATATATATACAACTCATTTCATTACTTCAAGAACGTAAGCGATAGTTACAGCGGGGATGGCAATTTTCTTAAGCCAACACCCTCAGGCCAGGTGTTTACCGGAATTGATTACAGCGAAGAGTTTCATACCTACGCTGTCAAGTGGGATCCGAGCCGTATAACCTGGTTTATCGATGGTCAGCAAGTCAGCGAGCTATCCAGCGGAGAGATCAACTACGAGGAACTTTACGTCATCCTCAATCTCGCTATTGGGGGTAACTGGACAAACTTCCCTGAGTCAGCGGGTGGGCTTGGTCGGGAAAATTATGAACGTTTTCCCACACAAGACGACCTCAACCGCTTCACAAACCCTTCATTGGAAATTGATTACGTTCGGGTTTATAAAAGACGCTAATTAGCAAACCATTCCCACTGTCAGTGGTGTGCATGTACTCATCACTGTCAATTCCTCCATAACAGCTTACCCAGCTTGCTGATGCCATGAATCAAACTGTTCACGTGAAAGCACAACAACTGAAATACTACACGCAGGCCTCATTGGTATCGGCTTCGCTGTTACTGGCGCTGGGAGGTGTATCGCTTCTCTGGGTATCAGACAATGGCATCTGGAGCGTGGCTGCCATAACAGTAATCGTGCTCTCATGCCTCCTGTTTGCACGATCCCATATTCTAGCCGCGAGCCTGGCAGAAAACATTATCAGGCCTGCCAGCCAAATCGGGTTTGCGAGGAAACAACGTCTGCGCGTCAAACTTGATAGCGCCCTGCATCGCAGAAAAATGAAAGCGCTAATGAAACTATCCCTCGAACATCGGTAGATTTCAGTTCGAACTAACGCCGCCCATCAATTCGCTGTAGTGCCGGCGACACTTGGATTCATATCGGTCATTGCCGCCGATCTCCACTTGTTCGCCGGCAGCGACCACTTCCCCTGACTCGTCAAGGCGTACTGTCATAGTGGCTTTGCGACCGCAGGTACAGACTGTCTTCAGTTCCAGTAGTTTGTCGGCTATGGCCAGAAGTCTTGCAGAACCGGGGAACAGTTCTCCTTGAAAATCTGTACGAATACCGAAACACAAGACAGGAACGTTTAGTTTGTCAACTACCCGCGCCAGCTCATTAACTTGTGCAATGGTCAGAAATTGAGCTTCATCCACCAGGACACATGCTAAAGAGTTTTCCAGATGTTGTTTTTCAAGTGGCGCATAAAAGTGCGTGTCTGAATCAAACAGACTGGCAGCCTCTTGCAAACCAATACGCGAGCGGATAACACCGCGACCATAACGATCATCGATAGCTGCCGTAAACAGCGCTACACGCATACCTTGCTCGCGATAGTTATGAGCAGATTGCAGTAAAGATGTGGACTTGCCTGCATTCATTGCAGAGTAGTAGAAATACAACTGCGCCACAGCTACGCCTCCGGTGCAATGACGCCTTTGGTCAGTATGAAACAACCATAAAAGCGACGCTCGGTGCAGGCGATAACGGCATAGGCTGTACTGGCACGATTATAAAACTCAAACCGCTCAACCGGTGAAAGCGGGAAACTGTGTGTTTCATGCCGGTCAATGATCGCCTGCACCTCCCGCTGCACATCAGGCTGCTCGTCGGGTGCACCCACCACTTCCATGCATTGGGCTGCATCGTCGATGAAGGTATCCAGTGGCAGAAGGGATAACACCGCATCGGCAACTTCTGATGCTGTGGCACTGTCAATACGCAATAGTTTGCCCAGAGATGTCTTGCGCGCGACACTATCCGCAGGGAAATTGGCATCACATATGACCAGTGTATCGCCATGGCCCATCGCAGCGAGGGCCTGGAGTACATCTGCATTGAGCAACGGGTGGATAGTCTTCAGCACGGCAGGTCACGCTCGTTGGTTGCGGGTCGGGGCTTTACCCTAAACGGACAACGCTGGCGACGCAACCACCCAGCGCTTGCGAAAAATGGCTAACATCGACAATGCCAGAAGCAGATAGACATCAGCTGACCCGCTTTTACGTTTTGATTTTTCAACAACGGGCGTCTCCCCGGCCGATTGCTCCGGCACCTGTTCAGGAATCTGCTCCGGACTGACTTCTGGTGTCTCAGCAGGTGTCTCTTCTGGCATCTCCACAGGTTCCTGTCCTGGAATCACTTCAGGCATGGACTCCTCGACAACTTCGTTTATTTCCGGTAATACAAGAGACTCACTACCACGGCTTTCGTCTGCACCACCGATTGTCGTGGCACCAGAGAACATGAAGAAGCGTCCATCGCTCACACCACCACCACTCCCGTGGCGGCCGGTAGTCATGGCAGGCCAGGTTTGCCACTGACCCGATGCGACATCCAGCGCCTCTACCACATCCAGAGCGTCTGACGACGTATTGATCTCACCACCCGCGACCACTACTTGCTGACCATAGGCAACCGCAACCGCACCACCTCTAGCCGTGGGAATGCGCTCAGCGCTACTCCACAAACCCGCGTCAAAATCGTATAGGTCAGTTTCAACCACAGGATTTGCAGCCGGACTCGGAAGTGTTGTCTGTCGACCCGCTGCGGCAATCAATTGATTATCGATAATCACCGCTGAAAAGTGATCACGTGCGTTCGGTGCATCTGGCAACTGTCGCCAGACACCGGTTACCGGATCGTACTCGTCGAACCAGGCAACCGCGCCACCATCGTGCCCCTTGGTGTTTCCACCCAGAAGATAGATCTTGCCGTCGCGTACAACGGCAGCAGCACTGCCTCGTACCCGGTTTGATGGCAGACTACCTGCCGTGGACCACAACGTCGTCTCTGTGTCAAAAACGTGAACATCACTGACCAGTCTTTCTTGCGGGTAACAGCAGCTGAATGCACCCAGAACGTAAATACGATTACCGATAACCACGGGTTGGAAATGATGAAGCTCCAGCGGCGCAAGGCCCAGGTTTTCCCATTGACCGGTACGATTCGAAAAGCGTTCAATCGGGCGATTCCCCCTGCCGCCGATAAGGTATAGCGCGTCGCCCAGCACCACAGCTGCAGCCTCATGTCTGGCAGTCAGCTCTGAACCATCCGCGGATATGACCGGTTGCCAGGATGATTCTGGCACCGATGCCGCTTCCACATCAGTGGAGCACCCCAGAGCAAGCACGGTGAGGCAGCTGAATATACAGCGAGATATCGTTTTCATGCCTTGCTATCGGCAGACCAGTGCAGGTCCGCTGTGACAAGGCAAGCACACTGACAAATCAGCGTGTGACTTGCACCTCGATATCCAGCGTGTCGTTAAACGTAGGCACCGAACTGTCTCTTGCTATGAATGTCACTGTACGAGTGCCTATGTCCGCTGAACCAGGTTGCCAGTTGAAGCTTCGCGTGCCGTCACCATTGTCATCCAGTGACGAACCCTCAGGTGCGTTGAGCATGATCAGGGAGGGCGGCATACCGTCAGCATCGTCTGCAACGATTCTTTGGCTCAACCGTTGATTGACCTTGACTGCCAGAGCCGGCACTGGCCTCAATACTGGCGGCGAATTACCCACTGAACTATCTGTGACCTGGCTTCCGGGCGCTGCGATGTCGTTGACTGGACTATCCGAGGGTTGTCCACCTGTACCGGAACCATCACCGGCACTATCGACATCGATCGTCATCGTTTGCGTTGTGCGCAACGAATTGTTGGCCGAATCAATGGCAATCAGCTCTACGATCGATGGGTTGTCAGCAGCTTGCGGCACTGACCAGATGAGCTCAAGTTGCCCACTACCTGGCCCATTGATTCGCATTCCGGGTGGTAGTTGCCCAACAGTGACACTGGGAAAGGTGCCGTCTGAATCAGTTGCTGTTAGCGTGATGGCGAACTGCTCACCCACGGACACCGTTGGATTGGGAATAGCCTGAAATCGTGGAGCCTCAACAGCAATCTGCACCGGTGACTCAACTATAGACTGATCGATGCGCGTGACCAGAACCACCCAATCCTCACCCGGCCGAGAAGGAGGGGAGCCTAGCCGACGACTCGAAGAAGCCGGGATAGTATCGTCAACACCCGTGAATTCGCCGGTTAACGGATTAAACCAGCGCTGCTGGAAATGAGCCGTTGTATCTCTGAGATTGAGCACTTCGTTGCCATTGGCGGCAGGCAGATAGACCGCGTAGGCTTCATTAGTCAGCGTAAACACTTCTGCACCACCAAACGCATCGCTATCACCCTCTATCAGTGAATCAGCGGGTTGCATGCGCCAGAACGGAAGCTCTGATTGCATCATCTCACGTGCATATCGCATCTGACGCCACATGACTTCTCGCTGCCTGAAATCTCCAGCGGTTACATCACTGCCCAGCGGCAGAGGACTGTAACCGAAGTACCACTCTAGATTTCCACCACTGAAAAACACGTCGTACATGATCTGTTTACGACGTTCATCAACATCTGCTGGCGCGAGACCATCAGTGTTTTCATCCATGTCAATGACCCAGGGATGTCCGGTAGCAGCAGACCTGCTGCGCCACTGCTCTACAAATTGTCCTGCAAACTCCGGATCAAACTGAATGGACGTTGCCTCGTATCGCGTATCACCCACGATCTCACCGTAACGATAGAACTGGTTGATGTGCGTATGCACCGCGATAGGCTTGCCACTCCAGTCGATGGCCTGCAGGTAATCAGCGTGCTTGTCGAGTTCGACGCGAGGGAAGTCGTTTTCCTCTCCCAAATTCCATTTGACCGCAAGCAGATATCCGAAGCGTGCAACCAACTCTCTGAAAAACAACTTTCGCTCGACACCCAGAGCGCCTTCGTCCATCCAGCGTTCGTTGGCCTCTTCGGTTTCGCTCAACACGACATTAAGCGCAACACCTTGCTCCTGAGCATGATTGAGCACCAGGTTCCATTGGTGTAGCTTGCTGATGTCGTAATGAGTCTTGTTGAACCGGTTCTTTTCAGCGCCTACATACGGATAGGTTTCCTGCCCGTCACCACCCAGATTCATAGGCAGAAAATAGACCGAGTTAACGCCTTGGTCGCCCAGATAGTTCAGCGCACCAATCAGTCCGCGACTGTCTGCACCGGTAGACGCATGCGAAAACAGAGGATCGGATTCACGCCAGTCATTGCGGTGAGCAGCAAAGTCATGCAAAAAACCAGCATCGATTCCACCCTGATCGAAGGTACCGTCGATCCCCGAGAAGCCCAGCAGGTTTTCCGGACTGTCGGTACCCCCTTTTATCCAGTAAGGTCCGTCGCGGAACTTCAGGTAGTGTGAACCCACGTGCTCCAGCCTACCTTGGCGGAGAAATTCGGGCGCATCTGATGGCGCAGGCTCAATCGAAAAAGACCCTGAGGCGCCTTGCAATGCAACCTTTCCTCCAGACTGCGTGTCCAGGTTGATAGCAACATTATTACCGGCATGCATTGTCGCGCTGTATGCCCACTGCCCGACCTCATCAGCGGAAAAACGGATTCTCCACGTTGTGCCCCGACCATTACCTTGTCCGTCACCTGCAAAAAAACCCGGTACTTGGGTGATTTGTCCCGTCGGGCTCGTCAGTTCAACGGTCAGTCGATAATCCAGAAAAGGATTGGGAGAGTTATCGGTTTCGGCCGCCAGCGGCCCCTGAAAATCCAGTTCCAGCGGATGCCATTTGGCAAGTCTGCCACGAACATCCGCAGCTGTTGCCATTGATGCAACACTCAGTAACGAGAGCACCAGGGCGGTGTGAGTCAGTAGGGAAAAACGATGCATGCAAGCCTCATGAATACCGGGTCGTGAACTGACCGCGAGTATGCCGCGCGCAAAGCTGAAGATGGGCAAACAACCCGGGCAGTTTGCAAGACGCACAGTGATCTGTGACACGAATCTCCTTGTAATCAGCGTGCAGTCGGCAACCAGCTCTGGAAAACATGACGCTCTTCACACAGCTGTGTATTCCATGCTTCGATGCTGCTGCTTTCACACATCACTATCTTCTGAGGTCAACTTGTCTGGAAAACCGTCGATAACGGTCTTGTCCACTTATCGTAGATATCGTCGCTTGGTGTGATCTGTCGAGAACGCCGGGAAAACCTATGAAACTCTTCATTACATCTGCCTACGCCACTCATACCGGGCTTGATACCCTGCGGCTCTGTGCGCCACTGGATACGCTCGGCCGTCATCATCTGGTAACAACGGCAGCAGATGCTGACGCAATCCTGTTCGTGGAAAACACGCAGTTTGATGATGTATTTTTCAAGGAACTTCTGAACCACCCATTGCTGGCAAAATATCCTGCAAAGACATTCATGTACAACGAAATGGATCGTCCGTGGGATCTACTACCGGGTCTCTACTGTTGTATGACACGCAAGCGAGTCAACCAGAAACGCCATCGTGCCTTCGCGTATTTGCATACGCCGAATCCTTACATCAGCGAGATACACAAAGAAGATGTAGAACCTCGCTGGCTCTATTCCTTCATGGGCTCAATGAGCCACGTCTGCAGGCGCCCGATCGTGCGGTTAAAACATGAAGATGGTTATGTTCAGGACACGTCTGACTTCAACGTCTGGCGTACCGACAGCGCTGAGATGGAGGTACGTGGTCGCAAATATGCAGACATCATTGCTGACAGCCAGTTTGTGCTCTGTCCAAGAGGAATTGGCACCTCCTCTATTCGACTGTACGAAACACTGGAGGCAGGTCGCGTGCCAGTAATCATCTCTGATCAATGGGTTCCACCTGCGGAAACCGACTGGGGTTTCGCTATACAGGTACAGGAACGCCAGATCGCATCAATTCCGGGAATTTTAAGGGGCATGATAGGGGAAGCGAAAGATCGTGGGATAGCGGCACGTCAAGCCTGGTTGCATAGCTATGCACCTCACACCCTGTTCAATACTGTGGGTGACTCAATCCAGTCCTTGTTGAATCTGGACACCGATGACCGGTCTCCCAAACCCGGTGCACACTTGCACAAGTGGCTGACCACAGGTGAACTGTTAACTCGCAATGCCGCACAACGATTGCGCGGCGATTACTGACCTACCTGTATAGACAACGGTATTGATCCGTTCGTCGGTTTGATCATTCAGTTCGGTGGCTGCCACTCAGACGGGACAGGCTGCAACAAACCTTTTGCTGTACCACCTTCTGACAACCACTGGTTGATTGCGTGTTGCACCTCGCGTTCACCACGATCAGACATGGGCACATTGTCGATATAGTCGATGATCTGCGGCGGCAGTATAAAGGTCAGGTTTGCACCGATGTTGCTCGGCGCCGTGCCCTTGGCAGGCTTCTCCACGATCTCCATGATGGCTCTATCCCTGTCAAAGCGAATACTTGAACGACTTTCCAGTTCTGCATCGGGCAACTGCTTCATGCTGACGGTAGCCTGTGCATCATGCTGATGATGGAATTCCACCAGCTGAGAGAAGAACTCCCGCGGCACCAGGTAATCCGTTGCGCTCAGAATAAACGGGAACGACACATGTTCAGGGACAGTGTCAATGACCGACTGCAACGCGTGTGCGGTCCCGAACAAGTGAGACTGATAAACGCATTGCACATGCTGAGCAGAACCGGCAGAACGTATCTGTGCGTATTGCTCTACCTGTTCATGTAAATGATGAGTGACCAGCACAATGTCGGTGACACCAGCCTGTTGTAACGAATCAAGCAGGTAGTCCAGAGTGGGCTTGCCTCGATGCACCAGCAATGGCTTGGGCGTGGAATCCGTATAGGGTTGCAATCGCCTGCCAAGCCCTGCCGCAAGCAGTACAGCGTGCGTTACCGGTGTTGATGTATTCATGAGTGGAGGATCCTGACGGTACTTTCAGAGTCGGCAATGACAACACGGGCAAGGCCTTTCTTATCCGGGTAGCATGCAAGATATTGAACAAGTAGGGCGTCAGCGATACTGTGTATGTCAGCTTTGTCTACCAGCATGAAAAGACAACCTCCGTATCCTCCACCGCTGAACCGGTTCCCATAAACACCGGGGAGTTTCCGTGCAATGTCATGCAAGGCGATCAACCATTCACTACCGCTTTCATAGTCTTCAATGGAACTTTGACATGACTCGTTCATGAGTTGTCCAAACTGACGCCAATCCCCCACTCGCCATGCCTCAACACCGGCATCAACTCGTGCCATCTCCGAGTAGACATGACGGGCTCTTCTTGCCAGATTCAACGGCAAGTTGTCTATGTCTTCGACTGTGCGGGCTGCTGCCGGCACCTGACCCAGGTGTTCAGCACCTGCATGGAGTAGTCGTGCCGCTTGCTGGCATTCGGCTACGCGTGTATTAAACGGCGAGCCCCCGAGATCTCTGGACACACCTGAGTAGCACATGAGAAAACAGACATCACTGACAGAGGCAGGATCTGGCACCAACTCGGCACGAATGTCGTGAACGTCAAGTAGCGCCAAGTGATTTTTCTGTCCGAATGCAATGGACATCTGATCCTGAATGCCATTGTTCAACCCACGATAATCGTTCTCAACCTGACGCGATAATTCAACCAGATCGATTGCACTCAACTCGATATTATTGACGTCGGCCATCGCGGTCAGATAGGCAAGAATAACTGATGCAGACGAACTCAGACCACCACTGATCAGAGTGCCTGAGACCACGGCCTCCATACCATATTCAATATCATGCATCTGGCTTAACGCAGCTGCCGACGCACGAGCCATTGAATCCCAGCCGTACTCGTCTTGCATTTCACCCGGTGCAAACCGCGTTACCTCCCAAGCTCCCTGCAGACAGGCGTGCACTTTGCAGTGCTCTGTCTGCATTGGCCAGAAACAGAGCACGGTGTACTGGTTCAGGCAACGAGCCAGCACAGAGCCACCCTGGTGATCGATGTGCGCACCTAGCGGGTTAAACCGGTACGGGGACACCACGGTGGAAGGGTTATCGGTTCTGCCGCTCTGCATGGCGGCATCGGCTGCACAGTGCTCAACCAGCGAGGCTACCGAAGGGGCATACAAGGTACTGCTTGGCATGAAATATCGGCGAGGCTTGGCGGTAGAAACCTATTCTGCCGCAAGCCTCATCGAGTATCAATACACAGCGATCAAACAGGCTGTCAACTCGCGCGACGCTGGTTGGGATCTTCCTCTTCTTCCTGTAGTGACATTGAATTAGCAATCATGTCATCGACAGCGGCTGCTCCGCCCCCTTCCAGCTTGATTCGAAGTCTCAGATCATTGACCGAGTCTGCATTGCGCATGGCCTCTTCAATGGTTATGGCATTGTCGCTAAGGAGATCAAACAGTGCCTGATCGAAGGTCTGCATTCCCTGATCGTGGCTTTTCTTCATCAGTGCCTTGATCTCGTGGACCTCACCTTTCATGATCATGTCAGACATCAATGGTGTATTCAGCAGGACTTCCACTGCAGCTCGACGCCCCTTGCCACTTGGAGTGGGCAACAAACGCTGTGATATGAGCGCTTTGACATTCAACGACAAGTCCAGCAAGAGCTGTTTGTGACGAGTCTCTGGAAAGAAGTTGATGATCCTGTCCAGTGCCTGATTGGTGTTGTTTGCATGCAAGGTCGCTAGACATAGATGACCTGTTTCCGCGAACGCAATAGCGTGTTCCATGGTTTTCTGATCACGTATCTCACCGATCAGAATGACATCCGGTGCCTGTCGCAATGTGTTCTTCAGTGCTATTTCAAATGAATCGGTATCAGTACCCACCTCGCGCTGAGTGACGATACATCCCTTGTGATGATGAACGAATTCCACCGGGTCCTCAATAGTAATTATATGACCGTTTGAGCTTTCGTTGCGGTAGTCGATCATGGAAGCCAGGCTGGTGGATTTACCCGAACCGGTGCCACCAACAAAAATGACCAACCCACGTTTTGCCATGGCAATCTGAGTGAGGATATCGGGCATGTGCAAGTCTGCGAACGAGGGAATCTCATTGGGAATAATTCGCACAACAAGCCCCGCACTGCCCCGTTGCACCAGAGCGTTGACGCGAAAACGCGAAATTTTCGGCAAGGCTATAGCAAAGTTGCACTCCTTGGTTTTCTTGAAGTCCTCCTTTTCACTCTCGCTCATCAAACATTGAGTCAATGCCAGCGTATGTTCCGCAGTCAGCTTTTTGTCCATCACCGGCGTAACCTTGCCGTGTATACGCATGGAAGGTGACGCACCCGCAATGATAAAGAGGTCTGAACCACCTTTTTTATACAGGCTGACGAGCAACTCGTCCATGAAACGCTTAGCGACTTTCAGGTCCATAGGTATTTCCTCGTCCGGGTCCTTGTATCCGACCTTTTCATTATCAATTCAGGTAGGGCTGTTAATTGATGAGTGCGTGTGAATAGCCCTGCTGAGATGTGTTCCCTACATCAAGGATTCAGGGTTTTGCGCTTTCTTGCGGGCTTCCGCCAGATCGACGACGCCACGATTGACCAGCTCTTTCAGATTCTGATCCAGCGTTTGCATGCCATGTCCCTGGCCGGTCTGGATGGCGGAGTACATCTGCGCCACTTTGTCTTCTCGAATCAGGTTGCGAATTGCCGGTGTGCCCATCATGATTTCGTGCGCTGCAACCCGGCCACCGCCACTCTTCTTCAATAGAGTCTGTGAGATAACCGCCTTCAATGATTCCGATAGCATGGATCTCACCATCGGCTTTTCACCGGCTGGGAACACATCAACTATACGATCGACCGTTTTCGCTGCTGAGCTGGTATGCAATGTTCCAAACACCAAGTGACCGGTTTCGGCCGCTGTCAATGCCAGAGAGATCGTCTCCATGTCTCGCATCTCACCAACCAGAATAACGTCGGGGTCTTCTCTTAAGGCAGAGCGCAAGGCTGCCCCGAATCCGAAGGTATCGCGATGAACTTCGCGCTGGTTAATCAGGCACTTCTTGCTCTCGTGAACAAATTCAATCGGATCCTCAATGGTCAGGATATGGCCGAGCTCGGAGTCATTCTTGTAGTCCATCATCGCAGCAAGCGTTGTGGATTTACCAGAACCGGTAGGGCCTGTTACCAGAACGATGCCTCGGGGAAGTGCTGCGATCTCCTGAAAAATCTTGGGAGCGCCTAACTGTTCCAGAGACAGAATATCGGTAGGGATAGTACGAAATACCGCACCACAACCCCGGTTCTGATTGAACGCATTGACACGAAAACGAGCGGTATCCGGAATCTCAAAGGAGAAATCCGTTTCCAGTTTTTCCTCATAGTCCTTGCGCTGCTTGTCGTTCATGATGTCGTAAACCATGGCCTGCACTGCAGCATGGTCCAAGGCAGGCACGTTAACCCGACGCATATCACCGTCGACGCGTATCATAGGCGGGAGTCCGGCCGATAAGTGCATGTCCGATGCACCGTTTTTCACGCCGAATGTCAGTAGCTGAGCGATATCCATGAATCAAACCCTTGATTTTCGAGGCACTCCAGTGTGGCGTACCCATGTATGAGGATTGGTGTAGCGCAGCGAAAAGCGCCCACCATACTGAAACGATGTCGGCATCTGCATGAAATTTGTTAGCTGTTAAGTGCCCCACTCTTGATACCAAGCAGTAAAGTTAGCTGCCGAGACCCGATAACGTGAACGACTCCACATCCTTGATTACCCAGAATCTCCAAGCCGTAGCCAATCAACTGGTTAGTTATGAGCAGCGTTACGAGCGCACCCCTGGAAGCGTGCAGCTGCTCGCTGTCAGCAAACGCAAACCCCTGGCAGCGATCGAGGCTGCCATAGCCGGCGGTCAGCGCTCATTTGGTGAAAACTATGTTGATGAAGGCGTAGAGAAAATTACGGCGCTGGCCGACAGCTCGATCGAATGGCACTTTATCGGTGCTATTCAGTCTCGCAAGTGCACCAGTATCGCGCAGCATTTTCAGTGGGCACATGGAGTAGACAGGCTCAAAGTGGCTACGAAATTATCCGCGCAGCGACCCGACTCGAGCGCCGCATTGAATATCTGCCTGCAAGTCAATCTTGATGATGAAGATGCGAAGGCCGGTGTCGCTATAGATGATGTGCGTGCTTTGGCAACTCACTGCGCAGGGTTACCCGGGATCTGCCTTCGAGGTTTGATGGCAATACCCGCACCGCGTAGCGATTTGCAGTCACAACGCGAGGTGTTTGCCCGATTGCAACAGTGCCTCGTATCCCTGCAAGCAGATTTCCCTACCATGGATACGTTGTCCATGGGCATGAGCGCAGATCTTGAAGCGGCTGTTGCAGAAGGCGCTACGATTGTCAGAGTAGGCACCGCAATTTTCGGTGCCCGTGATTCCTGATATCACCTGAATATTGATAACCACTTAATCTTGTTAGACTAGTCACATTCACAAGGATACCTCAGCATGAGTCAGAGCAACCCCCTCGCCAGCGCCTACGAACTTGGTCAGAGTATGTGGCTGGATTACATTCAGAAGAGTCTGTTTGATGGCGAAATTCAGGCCATGATCAAAGATGACAAGGTCATGGGGATTACATCCAACCCCGCCATCTTCGAACAAGCGATTGCCAACTCAAGCGAATACGACAGCCATATCCACACCATAGTGGGCAAGGATTCGTCTGTTTCCTCACTCGAGCTATTCAATCAACTGGCTATCCCCGATATTCAGGCTGCTGCGGATGCCTTTGCCGAAACCTATGAGCAGACTGATGGTGTTGATGGCATGGTCAGTCTAGAGGTGACACCCGATCTGGCGCATGATGCAGCAGGCACAATCAAGATGGGTGTAGAACTTCATGAGCGCGTCAATCGTCCCAACCTGATGATCAAGGTGCCCGGCACCAAAGCCGGAGTGGAAGCATTCGAAGCTTTGACTGCACGTGGCATCAATGTCAATGTCACCTTGTTATTCAGCATTTCCCGCTATCGGGAAATTGCTCAAGCCTACATCCGTGGTCTTGAAAAACGCCATGCGGACGGACACTCTGTGGCTCGAATCGCATCGGTTGCAAGCTTTTTCGTTAGTCGTGTCGATGTCAGTGTAGATAAGGCATTGACCGAAAACGGTAGCGACGAGGCCAAGGCCTTGAAGGGCAAGATAGCCATTGCGAACGCTAAAGTAGCCTATGGTCATTTCGTTAATCTTTTCGGTAGCGAGCAGTTCACCAGACTCAAGGAGCAAGGTGCACGCCCACAACGCTTGCTCTGGGCCAGTACGGGTGTAAAGAATCCGGACTATTCCGACGTCATGTATGTTGAGGAGCTGATCGGGCCGGATACGGTCAACACGCTTCCACCTAAAACAATGGCAGCCTTCAAGGATCATGGTGCAGCAGAGTCGCGGCTGACGCAAAGACTGGATCAGGCTCACAAGGATATTCAAGCGCTTGCAGCCTTGGGAATTCCGCTCAATGACATCACTGACCAGCTGGAGGCTGATGGTATTTCCTCTTTCGTTGAAGCCTTTGACCGCCTGCTCAGCGTACTTGCCGAAAAGCGTGCCACTGTCGCCAGCTGATGAACTGGATATTCACAGGTGCCGGTAACATGGCCAGCAGCCTCATAGGTGGGCTAATCAATAGCGGCGCTGATGCTGGCAGCATCTGGGTCATTGATCCCGACGACTCTGCCTGCAATCGGGCTCAAGAGCGTTTCGGTGTCCAAACCGGAACGGCTCTGGAGACAGTTCTTTCCTCGATGCCAGACACACCGGTAGGCGTGGTGCTTGCTGTCAAACCTCATATCGTAGAACCGGTATGTCGCGTTATCGAGCAATGTGTGTCTACCCGGTCGCTAGACGCCCCACTGGTCGTATCAGTAGCGGCAGGTGTCAGGGCAAGCAGCATGGAGCAGTGGTTGCCGGAAGGCAGTGCGCTGATCCGGTGTATGCCTAACACGCCTGCGTTACTGGGCCTGGGTGCAACGGCGCTATTTGCCAATGAACGTTGCAGCGAGGCTCACAAGCAGTCGGTAGATCAATTACTCAAAACTGCAGGCATGACACTCTGGGTAGAAGAAGAAGTTGCCCTTGATGCTGTAACCGCATTGTCTGGCAGCGGACCGGCCTACTTCTTCTACTTGATCGAACACATGGCGGCTGCTGGCACTCGCCTTGGACTAAACGAAGAGTCAGCGCGGGAGCTTGCCATAGAAACAGCTTTTGGCGCTGCCAGCATGGCACGTTCACGCGAACATATACCCGCGGTGTTACGTGAAAATGTGACGTCTAAAGGTGGCACGACAGCTGCTGCACTACAGGTGTTCGACGACAGGGATACTCCCTCAGTTATTCTGGAAGCCATGCAGGCGGCGCATGATCGTGCGGCAGAACTGGGCGATCAACTCGCTCCACAATAATCAATGATGTGTCACGCTCTGGTGAGCCTCGTCCGGGGTCTTGCTGAGCACAAACGCTACAGACGTACCCTCTCGGAGATAAATTAATGGGAAATCCTGCACTGAATGCAGTCGGCTTTATTCTCGGCATCCTGTTCAACCTTTATGCAACCGTTGTGGCGGTGCGTTTTGTCATGCAGGTTGTGAAGGCGGATTACTACAATCCGCTTGCTCAAGGCATCGTGAGTGTTACCGACCCCGTGTTGCGCCCTATGCGCAGGGTTATCCCGAGTATCAAACAGTACGACACCGCCTCACTACTGCTGTGCTTTAGCGTGTTGCTGCTGAAGTTACTGATATTCAAGGCACTGAGTCTTGGGTATGTCCCGACGCTGGGTCAATCGATGCTGGCCAGCCAGCTGCCCATTGCCAGCCTTGTTCTACTGGCCCTACTCGATGTCATCCATCAGTTTTTCAATGTATTCATTTACGCATTGATCATTCAGGCCATCATGAGCTGGATACCTGGCGCTGCTGGCAATCCGGTGCATTCGCTGGTCTCTTCAATCAGCGAACCCGTCCTGCGTCCATTGCGAAAACTGATACCGCCTATGGGAGGCATTGATCTGACCGTGTTTTTCACTATCATCGGCCTGTTTGCGCTGCGTATATTTCTACTCGGTTCATTGCAACAGATGTTTGGCCTATATTGAGGTTTACGGCAGACAGCTTTCAATCGTGTCTCGTAAAAACACTACATATAAAGCTGCAAATCACTCAAGCGATACTTTTTTGCTGAAAAAACAGGGTTTTTTACAATTTTTCGCCTATAAATGCTGTTTGTAAAAGTCATCTGTGTTATTTTTCGCGCGCCCTAAGAGGCGGCAAGAAAACTGATAGTACGAGTCCGGAAAGTGTTTCGGACACAACACACCATCTATTCAACCGTATCAAGCAGAGGAAATTCATTATGGCGGCCAAGAAAAAAGCAGCAGCCAAGAAGAAGCCAGTAGCCAAGAAAAAAGCGACAGCAAAGAAAAAAGCCACGGCAGCTGCAAGTGTAAAGAAGCCGCCAACCAAGTCGGAAATCATGGCATCTATCGCCGAAACTACTGAGCTGAGCCGTAAGGAAGTAGCGTCAGTATTCGAAGCGTTGAACGGCCTGATTCAAGACAACCTCAAGCCACGCGGACCAGGTACTTTCAGCGTACCGGGCCTGATGAAGATTCGAGTGAACAAGAAGCCTGCGACAAAAGCACGCAAAGGCATCAACCCTTTCACGGGTGAAGAGACTATGTTCAAGGCAAAGCCTGCTCGTAAAGTGGTAAAAGTACTGCCACTGAAAAACCTGAAAGACATGGTTTAGCGCTAAAGTCGCCGGTACCAGCGGCCGCAGTTGTGTTTTGTTGCGGCCGTAACGTGTTAATTCTACGCTTTGCCTACCTTCTTCCCACTTCGTCATCGAATTGACATGACAGACAGGCCGGTTTGGCGTCAATATTGAATCGTGGCAGGTAGTACCCTCACGCAGGTAAAATGCACGGTCCGGTAATCGCGAGCGAACCTTGCGACGGATTCGGGGTCCACTTACTGCCCTTCTCAATCAAGACGTCAGGACTGAAACACCCATGAGCGCTACTGCTTCACCAATGGCATCCACGGACAAGCCACCACGCTTGCCGCGATTTGCCAACACCTTACTGGTTATCGGTATCGGTGTTGCTCTGGCCATCGTCAGCCTGAAGCTCCTTCCGCAATCTGAACCCGCTCCGCTAGCTGATGTTGCACCTGTATCTAACAGTCAGGCTAACGCTCCAGGGCCCACCCAGCTGGCGTCAGTCATTGCCTCCACTCATCTATTTGGCGATGCCGCCAGCAAACCGGTTAAGGTCGAAGCTCCCAAGGCCCAGGAGCCTATAAAGAACACCAGCCTTAATCTGCAGCTTGCAGGCGTGTTTGCCTTTGAACCACAAGAGCAGGCTATCGCCATTATCAGCGCAGGGTCAGCAGAACAGAACGCTTACGGTATCGGCGACAAGATAAGCGGAGAAACCACTCTCGAAGCGGTGTATCCCGATCATGTCGTATTGCGCAATCGTGGCAAGCTGGAAAAACTGGCACTTCCGGAGAATGTTCAACCTATTGCCATGCGGCCTATTCAGAGCGCCAGCAGTGGTCAGGCGCAATCTCAGGACCAGGGCCAGAATCAGCCGGTAGAACTTCCGACCAACCCGCGAGAATTGCGAGATACGCTGGCCCGTAACCCCTCAATGCTGGGTCGTGTAGTAGCAGCAGAGCCGTATCAGGAAAATGGCAAACTGGTCGGCTATCGTATTACTCCCAAGCAGAATCCGGAAATTCTCGAAGCACAGGGAATCGTTGCGGGCGATGTTATAACCAGAGTCAATAACATTCAGTTGAATAGCCAGAAGCAGGGAATCCGAGCCTTGCGAAATGCTGTCAAGGCAGAGAACCTAGAGGTCATGATTCTGCGTGATGGTGTCGAAGTGCCCATCACCATTTCATTGGCGCAATAGTTCATTGCACCCCCCAGACGTTTCCAGTCACCATAACCAGCTACACTCAGAGCAACCAAAACAGCCACTAATGACACAATTTATGCGGCTCCAGAACGCGATGATTCTGAGACTTGTCCTGATGTGCGCAACGCTTGCTGTTGCTTCAGCAGCGCATGCACAGGAAGGCACCTTTACGCTGAATCTCAAAAACGCTGATATTCATTCATTGATTCAGACGGTTTCGCGTCAATCCGGGAGAAATTTTGTCGTTGATCCTCGCGTGAAGGCGCGAGTGACCGTTATCTCCTCCACGCCTCTCAATTCTGATGAGCTGTACGAAACGTTCCTCTCAGTGCTGCAGGTACATGGCTATGCAGCCGTGCCTAGTGGGGATCTGACTAAAATCGTACCAGACGTTAACGCCAAGCAAGGTCCGGTCCCTGAATATTCGGAAGAGACAAGCTCATCCGACCAACTCGTCACCAAGGTAATCAAGGTTGAAAATGTACCGGCAGCGCAGCTGGTGCCGATATTGAGACCGCTGGTTCCTCAACAGGGTCATCTGGCCGCCTATGCTGCAACCAATACTCTGATCGTCACAGATCGCTCATCTAATATTGAACGTCTGACCACGATCATCAACGGTATAGACCGCCCGGACAACGACGAAGTGGAGCTGGTGAGACTGAGCCACTCATCCGCCAGTGAAATCATCCGCATCATGCAATCCTTGCAAAGCCGAGGTGGGCAGATTGACGGTACACCGGGTTCTGTGCGCTTTGCAGCCGATGAACGCACTAACAGCATCCTGTTAAGCGGCGACCCCACTGCGCGCACGCGGATGCGTGGGATCATCATGAATCTTGATACGCCGGTAGAATCTGGTGGTAACACCCGCGTTGTGTATCTACGCTACGCGAACGCCACCGACCTGCTAGCCATCCTGACAGGTGTTTCTGCAGGTCAGGCTAAAATCGGCACCTCCAGCGATGACGCTGAGGGCGGTGGCGCATCCGGTGCTGCAGCAGCGCCTTCTGTCGATGCCAACGGCGTACAGATACCCCAAGTGCCTACGGCGTCACTGGTACGAAGAGCCACGCAGGAAACTGATCGCCCGAATGTAGACATCCAGGCCGACGAAGATACTAATGCGCTGATCATCACCGCTGCACCCGACGAAATGCGCAGTATCCTTGCGGTCGTTGAACAACTCGATATCCGGCGCGCTCAGGTGCTGGTTGAAGCCATCATCGCCGAACTTTCCACGAACAACAGCTCGCAGCTGGGTGTGAACTTTGCCGTTGACGGTACAAACTCGGATCGTCCAGCAGCCTACACCAATCTGGGTGGCGCAACGCAGGCCTTAATCGGCACCGTAGCCAGTCAGGGAGCATCGCTGAGCCAGGGTTTGTCACTGGCGCTGGGGCGATTTGGTTCAGGCGGCATCGACTTTGGCATTTTATTGTCAGCCATTGCATCCGACTCAGACAACAACATCCTGTCAACACCCACACTGGTCACGATGGACAATCAGGAAGCCGAGATCGTCGTAGGCCAGAATGTTCCATTTGTGACGGGTCAGCAGCTGTCCTCATCCAACGACAATCCGTTCCAGACTATCGAGCGTCAGGATATCGGCATAAGCCTGAAGGTCAAGCCACAGATCAATGAGGGTGACAATATCAAGATGGAAATCGAGCAGGAAGTATCGGACGTGAGTACCACGGCGGTAACCGGCGCGACCGATATCACTACCAACAAGCGCTCCATAAAGACAACCGTTCTCGTAGAAGACGGCCAGACGCTGGTGCTGGGTGGATTGATAGATGATCAGATCAACGACACTCGTGAGAAAGTTCCTTTTCTGGGCGATGTCCCCCTACTCGGTAGCCTGTTCAGATACCGCACGACTCGCAAGAACAAACGTAATCTGATGGTGTTTCTACATCCCACTATCCTGCGCGACCCTGAAACAGCAGACTATTACAGTCGTAGTAAATATGATGATCTACGCTCTGCGCAACTGGGACTGTTTGATAGTGATGAAGAACTCAACAAGCGCATCCGTCCCGAGCTGCCAGAACTGCACATGTACTTCGATGGCAAGCGTGTCAACGATGTGGATGGGTCTTTGAACACTATCCTGCCAACATCAGATGCCGCTCCCGTGATTAACGATGATTCAATCCTGCCGCCCCGTGCCAGTGCTGATTCGCTCGGCTCGGAAGATGCATTGATTCGTCAGATTGACCTGAACCTTAAATAATCATAGTGGCCTCTTCAGCCGATTTTATCGACGTGGGCGATCCCGAGGAAGTCTTCGGGGCCGACGACAGTGGCGATCTCACCACTCAACCCGCTAAAACCACACCCACTGCGAACGCTGTAGCCGGGAAAGCCAGCGCAGCGTTCAAGGACCTGCCCTACACCTTTGCAAAACGCCATGGCGTTTTGCTGGAGATGGCCAGCGGCGGACAACTCCTGCTGGTCCATCGTCCCGGTATTCAGTTGTCAGCACTGTCTGAAGCTCGACGCAAGGCAGGTCAGGCTCTGAAGCTGGACCCTGTCTCATCCGATGATTTTGACGCAAGACTGACACGACACTACGAAGGTGAAACGGGTCAGGCGATCGATATCATGGACGACTTCGGCGATGATCTGAATCTTGCTCAACTGGCTAACGCCCTGCCCGAGCCGGAAGATTTACTTGAATCCACCGACGATGCTCCGGTTATCCGACTGATCAATGCGATGCTGACCGAAGCTGTTCGAAAGCAGGCATCCGACATACACATCGAGCCGTTCGAAAAGCGCCTGGCAGTGCGCTACCGCGTGGATGGTGTCATGCAGAAACTGCTGGATCCGCCTCGAGCCATTGCACCGCTGGTCATATCCCGCCTGAAGGTCATGGCTAAACTGGATATTGCAGAAAGACGCCTACCACAAGATGGACGTATCAGCTTGAGAGTCGCTGGACGCCCGGTTGATGTGCGTGTGTCTACCCTGCCCTCCGGACACGGTGAGCGCGTGGTCCTTCGACTCCTCGACAAGCAGGCAGGACGACTGGATCTCGAGCAGCTGGGCATGCCCACAGGCGCTCTGGAGTCTTTGCAGAACAGCTTGTCACTTTCACACGGCATCATTCTGGTTACCGGACCAACCGGTTCGGGAAAGACCACAACGCTTTATGCTGCTCTGGCAAAACTCAACACGACAAAATATTCCATTCTGACTGTTGAGGATCCTATCGAATACTACATCGACGGTATCGGGCAAACTCAGGTTAACAACAAGGTTGAACTCGACTTTGCCCGTGGCCTGCGCGCAATCCTCAGACAGGATCCGGATATTGTCATGATCGGTGAAATACGTGATATGGAAACAGCTGAAATTGCTGTTCAGGCGTCCCTGACCGGCCACCTGGTGCTGTCAACCTTGCACACCAATACCGCCGTTGGCGCAGTTACAAGACTGCGAGACATGGGTATCGAACCATTTCTGCTCTCGTCGAGTCTGGTGGGCCTTGTCGCCCAACGACTGGTCAGATTGCTATGCACTCACTGCAAGCGCCCACACACGCCAACGGAAGGCGAGCTGCGCTCGTTGAAACGTACTGCCGAACAAGTGACCTACATGTGCGAACCACATGGCTGTGAACGCTGTGCTCATACCGGCTACTCCGGTCGTCAGGGAATCTATGAGGTCGTGGCGGTTGATGAGACAATGCGCGGCATGATTCATGACGGAGCATCTGAACTCGATATCGAACGATACGCCCGAACTCGTAGTATTGGTATCACGGACGATGGCATGCGCCTTGTCACGGAGGGGAAAACCTCTCTGGAAGAAGTTCTGCGTGTTACCAGAGAGGGCTGATGGCCGCCTTTGAATACCTCGCTCTTGACGAGCGCGGGCGCGAAAAAAAGGGTGTTCTGGAGGCCGATACGGCTAGACTCGCCAGGCAATTGCTACGTCAGCAGAGCCTGACGCCGCTGGAAGTATCAGAAACCTCCGGACGCACCAAAAGCAAAGCCCGGGGCAAGAACAGCAAAGGCGACTCCAAGGGACCGGCCGTACCCACATTTCGGGGCGGCATCAAGACCAATGATCTTGCGCTGATGACACGTCAGATTGCAACATTAAGTGCTGCAGGCACCCCGCTCGAAGAGTCGCTATCGGCTGTTAGCCGACAGACCGAGAAGCAACGCATCAAGTCCCTGTTGCTCTCTGTTCGCGCCAAAGTCATGGAAGGTTATAGCTTCGCAGCAGCGCTCGCGGACTATCCGAAGGTGTTCCCGGAGATCTATCAGGCCACAGTATCGGCAGGTGAGCAATCGGGCCATCTCGATGCGGTGCTGGAACGATTAGCCGACTACACTGAAGAGAGGCAAGCCGCCAACGCCACAGTCAAGAAGGCGCTGATTTATCCAAGCGTTCTGGTGGTAGCCAGTATTCTTATCGTCGGCTTTCTATTGGCCTACGTTGTACCGCAAGTGGTTCAGGTTTTTGATGGCATGGATCAGGAACTACCTGCTCTGACTCAGGCCATGCTAGCCACCAGTGCATTTGTACGGCAGTGGGGTTTATTGGTAGCCGGCATAACCTTTGTGGCTATCATAGCGTTTCAAAAAGCCATGAAAGGTGAGTCATTCAAGACTCGGGTTCACAGCTTCTTACTCAAGCTTCCGTTGTTCAAACGATTGATTCGCGGCTTCAACACTGCACAGTTTGCACGAACTCTGAGTATTCTGGCAGCTAGTGGTGTGCCTGTACTCGAAGCGCTGGATATCGGTGCTCAGGTTATAACCAACCGACCCATGCGCAAGGCGGTGGATACAGCGGCTGCGCAGGTCAGAGAAGGATCAACACTCAGCGATGCGCTGGAGCGAACCGGTTATTTCCCTCCGATGTTGTTGCATCTCATTGCCAGCGGTGAATCATCCGGTCAGCTGGATTCCATGCTGGAGAAGGCGGCTACTCATCAGGAGCGCGAACTCAACTCGCTGATGGCTATCTTTCTCGGGCTGTTTGAGCCTGTGGTAATACTGATAATGGGCGGTGTCGTACTGACTATCGTTCTGGGCATCCTGCTACCCATATTCGAAATGAATCAGCTGGTCAACTAGGAGCCTGTCCGAGAATAACGATCGAGGCGAGAGTGTGAGATTTTGAGTCAGATTTTCGTGTCAATTGAGGTGAATAGTTGTTCTATTCGCCGAAATTTACGCGGAAATATGGCCAAAAGATCGCGCTGTCGGCCGATCAGATTATTCTCGGACAGGCTCCTAGGAGGCACACGGCGCGCAGTTGACTGCGCTTACGGTTTTTCTGTCGTGTCTCAATCAGTGCTGGGGCCGCTTGAAGGGCAGGATATCTGCACCACAGGCAGGCACAGTCCGCGCGACTGCACACAACTGGCCAGCAGCGTAGGGCCACAGCTGATCAGCATCCATCTGCTCACACGCGCGGCGGATCATGAGCTCGGTAATCTCATGCTCAGTACCCGTCTCATCAATGGTTGCGCACGTAGTGAGTACGTCCGGTAACGGTGTCAGTGTGTCTGCTTGACGTAGGTTGCACTGTTTCATTTTTCGATTCCTGTTTCGCACACGCAAGTTTCACTTACAGAACTACAACGCAAAACTCCGACCACCTGAGCGTTACCTATTACTGGCAGGATTGCGGTCACTGATAGTTCTATTCTTTCTCGCTGTTCAATTGAGCGATGTGCTCTTTGAACAACGCAATCTGTTCCGGAGTTTTTTCCGGGTATTGCAATGGCAGCGATTCCAATGCCTGCAGTATCGTCTGCGCCACACACAGCCGCATATAGCGTTTGTCGTCCGCCGGGATCGCAAACCACGGAGCTTTCTGCGTAGAGGTATGATTCAGCAGACTCTCGTAGGCTTCCATGTACTCATCCCAGCGATGTCGGCTTGTCAGGTCACTTTTCGAGAATTTCCAGTATTTCTCAGGGGTAGTCAGACGTTTTAAAAAACGCGCCTTCTGCTCTTCCTTCGACACATTCAGCCAGAACTTCAGAACAACTGTGCCGTTTCGAGACAGATGTTTCTCGTGATCCCGAATCGACTCGAAACGCTCCTCCCACAAAGATGCATGGTCGTGCTCAGGCAGTCGTTGATTAGCCAGATATTCGGGGTGTACTCTAACGGCGAGCACTTCCTCGTAGTAGCTGCGATTGAAAATCCCGATCCTGCCACGCTCTGGTAGTGCCCTTACGGTTCTCCACAGCCAGTCGTGCTCCAGCTCCTTATCCGATGGCGACTTGAATGAAGACACCTGGCAACCTGCTGGATTAACGCCACTCATGACAGCTCTGATGGTGCCATCCTTACCGGCAGCATCCATCGCCTGAAATACCAGCAACAGTGAAAACCGGTCGTCTGCATAGAGTTTGCGTTGCAACTCACTAATTTTTTCTACACATCTGGCGAGCTCTTTTTCCAGCTCTTTCTTGCCCGCTACCTTATCCGGAGGTGTCGTGATACTGCTGGCCACCGAGAAGTGCCCGTCATCGGGAACCCTGAAAGGTGAATCCAGATGACTCACGCATCAATCCCGGAGGCTTGCACAGCGGGTATCGCTGCACACTGGGCGCCCGTTCCACGCATGCTGCAATATCCACCCGGGTTTTTCTGCAGATATTGCTGATGGTAGTCCTCTGCATAGTAGAACTCGGGAGCCGGCATGATTTCAGTCGTGATGGCACCATAGCCTTGTTCTTTCAAGGCCGCCTGAAACACGCTCTTGCTGGCATTTGCCTGGTCGAGCTGCTCTGGAGTAAAGGTGTAGATACCTGATCGGTACTGAGTGCCTCTGTCGGGACCCTGCTGCATGCCTTGAGTGGGGTCGTGCGACTCCCAGAACAGCTTGAGCAGCGCTTCGTAGCTGATCTGCTCAGGGTCATAAACGACGAGCACAACTTCGTTGTGGCCAGTGCCACCAGAGCAGACTTCCTCGTAGGCAGGGTTTGGAGTCAGACCACCGGCATAGCCGACCGCCGTTGTGTACACGCCTGCCTGTTGCCAGAACAGACGTTCGACCCCCCAGAAACATCCCATACCAAACACGCACTTTTGCAGGTGGTCTGGAAACGGGCCGGTCATGGGGTTTCTGGTAACGATATTGGCCGATGCAACAGGCACCGCTACTGATCGGCCAGCCAAAGCTTCCGACGCACTGGGGAGTGTTGTCTTTTTTCCCAACCCAAACACTGATTCGACTCCGCATGCCCGTCGCTCAAAGGCTCAGGCGTTCGTTCACAGCGCGGCTGCGCTGCTATGTCGTCGAACAGTACATAACTATGCTTAAACGAAACTGAAACGGACAGAATCAGACGGGATTTATCGCACGATTTTGTAGATTTTGCGGGTTACTTGTCCTGTGTAGCTGAAGTGTAGCCAAGCATTTCCAGAATACCAGGGCGGTTTTTCCCCGTACTCGTGCATCTGAGTACATAACTGTAACAAACCGTAAATTCGCCATAACAAATAAGCGCGATAAACAGAGTTTAGCGGTTACTCCACTAGGCATGACGCCTACGTAACTCGGATTAAAACAGCCCGTAACGTCCTGCATAGACCAATACCAGCAAGATCAGACCTGCAATCAGGTTAATCAACACCACTAGACGAACCCGGTTGAGTGCAATGCCGGCTTCGGCCCAATCCTCCTGCAATACCGAGGCCTTGAGCCTGGGGTACGGAATGAAGTAGAGGAAAACAAAAAGACCCATCATGATCAGACCTAGCAAGTGCATGATGTGCACATAGACCGGTGCGCTGGCAAAGCCTCCGAAGGCATTGAAAATAAGCCAATAGCCGGTGACGAGTAAAACCAGCACTGACATCCAGACCCAGGGGAAGAACCGCTTGAATACTCCCGACCACACCGTCAGTCTGCGATGCGGTTCGAGTAGCATGATTGATGGGCGCAGAACCACGTAGGCGAAAAACATGCCTCCTACCCAGACCGTGGCGGCCAAACCGTGCAGAGCTATTGCCAACGCATTCATGATTAATCCGGAATCAACAATCAGGGAAACTTACCGGTACTTCTATCACGTTTATAGCCAGTCCACCACGAGCGGTTTCCTTGTATTTGGTTTTCATGTCAGCACCGGTTTCGCGCATGGTCTTGATGACCTTATCCAGAGAGACGAAATGGGTACCATCTCCACGCAGTGCGATCCGCGAGGCGTTGATCGCTTTGACCGAACCCATCGCATTACGCTCTATGCACGGCACCTGTACCAAGCCACCAACCGGATCGCAGGTTAACCCCAGATTGTGTTCCATTCCAATTTCAGCTGCGTTTTCCACTTGGGCAGGCGTACCTCCCATGACGGCTGTCAAAGCGCCTGCAGCCATAGAGCAAGCAGAACCCACTTCTCCCTGGCAACCCACTTCAGCGCCGGAAATCGACGCATTTTCCTTGTACAGGATGCCTATGGCACCGGCTGTAAGCAGGAAATCCACTACACCTGAATCGGAACTTCCCGGAACAAAGCGGTAGTAATAATGAAGTACGGAAGGGATGATGCCAGCCGCACCGTTGGTCGGCGCAGTCACCACTCTTCCGCCGGCAGCATTTTCTTCATTGACGGCTAGCGCGTAGAGATTGACCCAGTCCATGACGGTCAGTGGGTCACGTAACGCAGCCTCGGGATGCTGACTCAGTTTTTGATACAGCTCAGCGGCCCGCCGTTTCACTTTCATGCCGCCAGGCAAGATACCGGTCTCCTGGCAACCGCGTATTACGCAATCCTGCATGACTTGCCACAATGCAAGCAGCTCTTCACGGATGACGCTTTCAGTGCGCCAGGTTTGCTCGTTACACATCATCAGTTCGCTGATACTCATACCGTGCTTGGCACACAACTCCAGCAGATGATCACCAGACGTGAACGGATAAGGCACTGAGGTATCGTCAGCCTTGACTACCGGCTCGCCTTCCGTTGCCGTATCGTCTAATACAAAACCACCCCCAACCGAGTAGTAGGTACGCTGCGAAATTACCTCACCCGCATCATCAAACGCCATAAACAGCATCGCGTTCGGGTGGAAAGGTAACGATCTGCGCTTGTGCATGACTAAGTCGCGACGCTCATCAAAGCGCACACTGTGACCACCCGGCAAGGTGATATTGCCGCTGTCACGAATATGGCTAAGACGCTCTGGAATATGTTCAACATCAACGCTGGTAGGGTGTTCACCTTCAAGGCCCAGCAGCACGGCCTTGTCACTACCATGCCCCTTGCCCGTAGCACCCAACGATCCATACAGTTCAACCTTGCAACGGTGTATCCGTTCAACTACATCGGGTGTTAATGCGGTGGCAAAGCGCCTGGCGGCAATCATGGGTCCGACGGTGTGCGAGCTGGAAGGACCGATCCCGCTCTTGAAGAGATCGAAAACGCTGATAGCCATGAATATAGATCTCTCTCGCCAGCCAGCAAAGGCTGTCCGTTACTCTGGTAAACAGCTACTCTAACGTTCTGCCATTGACTTTGATGATCTGCAAACGGCCTCAGCAGCAATCATTAGCGACATGCGCACCCCTAAACAGTTTTTAAGGGTAATAGTGTAAAAACTCATTGATTGTGGCGGCTGCCACAGACACCGAATGGTTTTCCATCTTCACGTAGTGACCACCTTGCAGATAGGCACCATATCCCCGCAACATGCCGAGAAGTTCCCACGCTCCGTTGTTACAACTCAGCAGCCCGCCACCAGATTGGCCAGAGTCTATTGACGCGCTGGTATACAACGCTCCCTCATGAAAATCCTGAAGCACACCCATGGATGTCATGATTGACTGCGCTCGCGGGTAACCCACAGCCCAGACCCGTTGCGCCTGAATCGGGTCGAGGCCTGCGATGTGTAACGGGCGAATCGATTGTGTGTCTACAGCCAACACTGCCAGATCATTGGCGTGATCCACCATAACCAAGTCCGCTGACCTGAAAGAATCGCCAATTCGCACGTAGAACTGTCCGCCGCCGGCGACTGCGTGTGCTGCTGTCAACACGCGATTGTCGTCGTAGACTACGCCAGTTGCGTGGCTGCCATGATCTGTAGCGACCGGCAAAATCGCCTGCAGTGTCTTGTGATCAGGCTGTACACAGTGGACTAACGCGCTCATCGTACCGCGTGACTGCGCCAGACTACGTTCTGCCTGAGCCTGAGTGGTAGCCACGCACAGGCTCGCCACGACTATCGCCAGCACACTTTTGATCAATCTGGCGCTAAACATCTATCATCCCCATCAACCCGCCTTAGCCGTGCTTGTGAGTGATAGCGACCATCAGCACGAAGGGTTTACTGCAGTGCCTGCCCGATAGCCAGCACTGTGGCTCATTCGTCACAGTCGATTCACGTTTACATTGCGGGATCACTCCCACCCCGTCTGGTCTAAACCAGGCACTGTTCTGTCGACGATGCTCAAAAGTTCGGACGAACCCGAGTGTATCGCAGGCATCCCCTCGACATGCGCGCAGTCGCTGCCGGGTTACTGGCGCAGTCAGTCGTTATTGATCAGCGATGAAATATAGGCACGACAGCAGGCTAGTCAAGAGCCAGAAACTGTGAAGGAAATCCTGAATTACAACGTTGATACCAACGATAGACATTAACAGAGACACAATATTAATCAGAACTGCTATTTTTGAATAAGGCGCATCAGATTACGGCCGTTAGAGACTTACACGATTGATCAAGTGGGTGGCGACGTCTTTAACAATGTCGATACGTGAAACGCTTTGAGCGATAACAGCCTATAGCAGGATGCACTATAAGTTGGCTTGGCAGCCTTTGAAGTTGAATTGCAATAACAACTATAGAGAAACGCCTGATGCAGACCATATCCAAAGCAGCACACTTGCTTAACATCAGCGAGTTCAAATTGTTCAGCGAAGCTTATCTTGCTTGGTTCGGAGACCGCGCAAACGATACTGACCTGACACTGGTCTTCTCTCAATTCATCATGTTCGGTGAACTACCCGAGTGGGCCGATCAGTTTGCGCGATCAATTCTCGATGATCTCGAAGCCAATCGCCAAGTCAATCTCAACTCGTTCAGTGTGTTGAATCTGTCTCCGCGTCTGGGCAAGCGTCCTGAGATAAGCTTCTCTATCATGCGCTGAGTCGGCTCTACTGAATCGAATGGGAAGACTGGGTAAATTTACCGGCGTTACTCAGCTGCCTCTATAGGTTGAGTAACCATAGGGATTGAGCAGCAGCGGTACATGGTAATGCTGGCCATCACCTTCTATTTCGAAGATCACATCCACAAGCGGGTAAAAAGAGCTTTGTTCCATTGCCTGATAGTAGTCGGACAGATAGAAGGTCAGCTTATAAATGCCGGCGAGCAACGCTGAATCAGTCTCTGAAAAACTCGATACACGACCATCCTGATCGGTTGCTCCCGAGCCAAGCATTATCCAGTCATCGGCTTGCTGTTGCATAAAGGTGATCAAGACACCTTCGGCAGGTTTGCCAGCAGACGTATCAAGAATATGTGAAGTTATCTGAGTCATGGCGCAAGGCATGTCTGGGGTTCCATAGATCCATCATTGTACGACGATCCGGAGCCGATCCTCCAAACGATAGTGTTGTACCATTCCGGCGTGGTCAAAAACCGACCAGTAAATTGACTTTTCACGACAGGTTTTGGAGCGACAGTGTCTATATTCGAGCAAGATCTTGACAAGAGCCAGGCTAACTACTTGCCGCTGAGCCCTGTTAGCTTTCTAAGGCGAGCGGCCTCAGTACGGCCAGATCAACTGGCCATGGTGCATGGGGAGCGGCGCTATAGTTACAGAGAATTCTGGCAACGCAGCCAACAACTTGCAGCTGCGCTGCACAAGCAGGGCGTAGTCAAGGGTGATTGCGTTGCTATCATGGCAACCAACACCCCTGAGATGCTGGAGGCACACAATGGTGTGCCGTTGATTGGTGCTGTGCTCAACTCACTGAACATTCGTCTGGATGCAAAAACACTGGCATTCATCCTCAATCATGGCGAAGCCCGTGTGCTGATCACCGACAAGGAGTTTTCTCCCGTTATCCGAGAAGCTCTGACACTGACAGATCGAAAGCTACTGGTTATTGATATCGACGATTCACTGGCCGATGGCGGTGAGCTGCTCGGTGAAATGGACTATGAAACGTTTTTGAATACTGGCGCTAGCTGCGAGTATCCAGACGGAATTTCAGATGAGTGGCAAGCAATATCACTGTTGTATACCTCTGGTACAACCGGTAATCCGAAAGGTTGTGTTTATCATCATCGCGGCGCATATCTCAACGCTTTGGGCAACATGAGCACGATGGGTGTGACGTATCAGTCTCGTTACCTGTGGACGCTGCCCATGTTTCATTGCGATGGTTGGACTTTCACCTGGGGCGTAACCGCTGCGATGGGGACGCATGTTTGCTTACGCAAGGTCGACCCGGTGCTCATCTTCCAGCTGATAGAAGCAGAAGACATCACTCATATGTGTGGCGCACCCATTGTGCTGACCATGCTCGCCAATTCTCCAGAGGATGTTCAAAAACAAGCCAGTAAAGCCGTTGAGTTAGCCACGGGCGGAGCCGCACCCCCCTCGGCAGTGATCGAATCCATGGAAGCGATCGGTTTCAACGTTACTCACTTGTACGGCCTGACAGAAACCTATGGACCAGCCACGGTATGCATACCTCAGGATGACTGGTCCTCCCTGCCATTACAACAACGTTCAGGGCGTATGGCTAGACAAGGGGTTCACTACGTGACGCTGGAAGATGCTGCGATAATGAACGACAAGACTTTGCAGAAAACGTCCGCTGATGGTCAGACATTTGGAGAGCTGATGATTCGTGGTAACACGGTGATGAAAGGCTACCTGAAAAACCCGACTGCTACTCGTGAAGCCTTTGAAGGTGGATGGTTTCACACAGGAGACTTAGGCGTACAGCACGGCGATGGTTATATCGAGATCAAGGATCGTGCGAAAGACATTATTATCAGTGGTGGCGAAAACGTATCCACTCTGGAAGTGGAAGAGGTCCTGTACAGACACCCGGCCATACTGGAAGCGGCAGTAGTCGCTCAGCCACATGATACGTGGGGAGAAACACCCTGTGCCTTCGTGACGCTTCGCCAGCCGGGTAGTGCTTCTGAAAGCGATATCATCGACTACTGCAAACAGCATCTGGCAAAGTTCAAGGTACCGCGCTCCGTTGTGTTCGGCCCGCTACCTAAAACATCCACTGGCAAGATCCAGAAGTTCGCTCTGCGCGATCAGGCAAAAGCACGTGCGTAACCTGCTCGACACTGATCGCACCACTTACGTGTAGGGCTGACGTGTTATCCATGCCTGCATCCCGATAGCCAGATACCTCCTTCAGCAACGTTAACAGGCCTCTATGCCACTTCCAGTTTCCAGAACGGGACGCAGTATTCGACAGCTACTACTGGCGTTGCCTGTGCTGATAGTAGTAGCGATAGGTGTTGTTCATGAACCACCCCCGCTTTTCGATGATGCCTGCCTGATGGACGACAACGGCGTTGTCATCTGTGCAGCCAGCGACATGACCCGGACAACGCGTGAAGGTCAGTCCTCGTTAGCGCATCCACGCTACGATCTGAGCGACAACAATGATAGATCGCTGAGCTGGCAGGTTGCACGCAATGAGACGCTTGCGTTTCAGCTCATCTTTAGAAGAGAGAACAGACATGCACCCAGAGGCGTTACGATTGAGCTAGCCGAATCGCCTGTCCAGGCTTCATTGTTTGCAGCTCATTATCTTGCGGTCGATAATGCAGGCTACACATGGGGACCTACCACCAAGGTACTTCCCTACCCGGCTTACTATCCCGATGCACTGGTACCTCAACTGCAAACCTGCAACGGTTCTGATGTGGAATTGTTCAGCCAAGTCAAACTGCCCAACCCGGGTAAAAACCAGAGCGTGTGGGTTGATCTGTATGTACCAGATTCAATGGATAGCGGCCAATATCAACAGGACATCCTGATCACATCCGGTGAGGGCGACGAGCGTTACACCACCACTGTAACTGTCAACCTGGATGTCATTGAGGCGCAACTACCGCACCGGCCAACGATTGATGCCATTGGCGAAACCTACCGTGCATACAATATGGAAGGAGCCGGGTATGACAGGGCCTCTGAGGAATGGAAGACGATGTCGCAGTGTTATCAACGGCTGGCACATCAACACCGCATGGTCTTCATTGAAAGAACACCCGACGCTCCTTCATCCGATTCTGATTGGGCAAACTATATAGATACATTCGGACCGGCACTCTCCGGCGAGCTTTTCAGTGAGGAAAGTGATTATTCAGGAACCGGCATGGATACGCCGGTCAGCACATGGCGCACGCCATGGCCACAAGATTATGACGTCACTGTTGAGCGCGCACAGACGCCACAACAACTGGATCACTATAGCGAACTGGCTGCTCAATGGTCTGCTGTAGCCACTGAACAGCTTTGGCAACACACCCGCTTCTTCGCTTATGTATTTGATGAGGTGGATGGTCCGTCTGATCTGTCTGAAGAAGACCCCCAGCGACGCGAGTACATCACACGCGTACACACAGACATGCAACTCATTCAGGCTGCGATTGATCAGGGAACAAGCGCAGGCTCTGGCAGTGCGGAGCCGGTTGATCTTGTCTGGACCAGCCATTCAGACCCGACCATCTGGATTGACGATCCAGACACCACACTGGTTGATCGCGTACGGTTGTGGGCTCCCAATGCGCATGCGGCAAACACCAACTTTCTCGCTAGCCGGATTGCGGAAGGTGAGAGGGCCTGGTTCTATCACAGCGGACATCCGGCTGTTGGTGGTCACTCGATCAATCTTCCTGGTACCGACATGCGTAGCTGGGGTGTTATTGGCGCTCGCTATGGCATACAGGGTCAGCTGATGTGGGCTGTCAACCTGGGCAGTGATGAATCTCCCTTTGGCGAGCCCAGTTACAAACCTGACGATGATCGCGTTGGCAATGGCGTACTGGTCTATCCCGGTAAACAGTTACCCCGTATCGGTTACGCCGAAGCTCCCGGACCGGTACCGTCAATGCGGCTCAAAACGTGGCGTCGCGGCTTACAGGATGCCGAGCTTTACCTACTTGCGCATGAGCGCTACCCGGAAGAGACCGATGCGTTGATCAGATCGCTAATACCACGCGCATTACAGGAAGCAGTCGCCTATGGCGATACCACACCTGCCTGGTCAGTCGAAGAAGCGGCCTGGATTCAATGGCGCGACGAGCTTTTGCTGATGCTGGCCCGCCCCTGAATACCCGTACGTGTGGAATACGGCTACGATGAGTTTTCTGCGTGGAACGCCAACTGAGTCTGGCGCACATGCAGTATGTCGGCGATACCAGCTACGGCTACTTCCATCGGTGTGTTACCTGTTTTCGAATGGCAACCCAGTGGGGCCGTCAGGACAGACAACTCGGCCTCGGAAAATCCTTTTTTCGCAAGACGGCTTCTGAAACTACTGGCCTTCGATCTTGATGCAATCAATCCGCAGTAATGCGCATCACGTTTCGCCAGAACCGCTTCCACCAATTCCAGATCTGTCTCATGGCTATGGGTCATGATGAGGTAGTAGCTTCCAGGTGCACAGGATTCAACACTTGCATGCGGGTTGTTCGTCATCAACAAGGTCTCTATGCCGGCCTGAGGTGATACTGAATCCGCTTCCGACGCTACGCTAACGCACTGTTGCAACTTCTCGAGCCATTCTGTCCGGGTGTCGTGAAACGTTGTCAGGCAAGGTAGTCGCTGTGCAATGCGCGCCACCTCTTGAGCCACATGGCCTGCACCAAACACATGCACCTGAAAGTCGTTGGCCCATTGACAATCGAACTGCAGATTGACTCGACCGCCGCAGCACTGCGAAAGATCATTCCCCAGTGTAAAACTACGATAACTGATGACAGGATCACTCGGCCCTGTTGCGAGCAACTCGCGGGCGTGCGTGATCGCTTCCAGCTCCAGTGCGCCACCGCCCAGCGTGTCTGAAAAACTCTCGGCATCCACCACCATGCGTGTACCGAGCTTACGAGGCGCTGAGCCCGTTGATTCGACAACGGTGACAAGCACACAGGAGCGATTGCCTTTTGCATGCGTCGTCAGCGCCTGTAACCAGTTCATCAGTCGTGCTTATTCCGGATCGGTAGGGGCGGGGCTTGAACGTCGGCGCTGCTGGCTCTGTCGGTGGCCAGTAACGTACAGACACGCAACACTTCCTCAGGAGTTGCCGGCGCATTCAGCGTAGGGAATATCTTGTAGTTTGCAACCGAGGCTATCGCATCGCGTATGGCAGCAAAGACTGACATGGCCAGCATCAACGGAGGCTCACCCACTGCCTTGGAGTGAAATACTGTGGCTGCTTCATTAGGACTGTTTTGCAGCAAGGCCACATTGAACTGTTCTGGCATATCACCGATGGCCGGAATTTTATACGTAGCTGGGCCGTCCGTTAGCAGGCGCCCTTTATCGTCCCAGCCAAGTTCCTCATGAGTAAGCCAGCCCGCCCCCTGCACAAAGCCACCTTCTATTTGCCCGATATCGATCGCCGGGTTTATGGACCGACCAACATCATGGAGGATGTCGGTACGTAGCAGCGTAGTCTCACCTGTGAGGGTATCGATCTGTACTTCACTCACTGCAGCCCCGTTGGCATAGTAGTAAAACGGCTGACCCTTTGCTGCTTGTCGATCATAGTGAATTTGTGGTGTGCGATAATAGCCTGTCGCCGATAACTGGATACGATCCTGATAGGCAGCGCTGGCCAGTTCCGACCATGTGTATTCTATGGTGTGGGTACTACCTGCACTTCCTGCACTTCCTGCACTTCCTGCACTTCCTGCACTTCCTGCACTTCCTGCACTTCCTGCACTTCCTGCACTAAGCATCGTGTCTACGTCAACTATCTCCGCCTCTTCGCTGACATTGCTTAAGGCTGCACCCGTAACTACTATGCGATCATCTGCAAAGCAGATGTCGTCAGCAGCGACGCTGTGTTGCTTCGCAAGATATTCCACCAGTCTCATGCGTAGCTTTTTTGCTGCATATAGTGCAGCCATACCATTCAGGTCGGTGCCCGATGACGCAGCGGTGGCAGAGGTGTTCGGAACCTTATCGGTTCTTGTTGCCATGATAGCCACTCTATCGAGCGACATCCCCAACTCTTGCGCAACTATTTGCTGTACCTTGACCATCAGCCCTTGGCCCATTTCAGTACCACCATGATTCAGTTGTGCACTGCCATCGCTGTAGATGTGCATCAATGCGCCCGCCTGATTCAGGTGCTTGACGGTAAATGAAATACCAAACTTTACAGGCGTGATGGCTATTCCCTTTTTCATCACCGTACTGCTGGCATTGAAGGCTCTAGTCTCTTCTCGCCGACGGACATAGTCAGACGAGGCTTCGAGCTGATTCAGTAATTCCGGAACCGTGAACGTCTCCACTGCCTGGTAGTAAGGCGTAATATTACGCGTCACTTTTCCGTAGAGGTTGATACGCCTTATCTCGAGTGGATCTTTGTTCAAGGCGAAAGCAATTTCATCAATGACCGCCTCCATGGCCATCATGCCTTGAGGTCCGCCGAAACCTCGGAAAGCTGTGTTGGACACTGTATGTGTTTTACAACGCAAACCATCGATCGTAACATTTGGCAGATAGTAGGCATTGTCGCAGTGAAACATAGCGCGGTCTACAATTGCATCCGACAAGTCAGGTGAGTTACCACACTGCCCTGCCAGCACATATTCAATTCCCGTAATCATGCCCGCATCATTAAACCCGACATCATAGCGGTTCAAAAACCCGTGTCGCTTGCCGGTCATCAGCATGTCATCACGACGCGACAATCGGCAACTGACAGAAACCCCTTGTCGCAACGCAAATAGCGCTGCAAATACTGCACACGCAGTGGCGTGTGTCTCCTTGCCACCAAACCCACCACCCATCCGGCGCACAATCACATTCACTCGGTGCATGGAGATACCCAGCACCTTAGCCAGCAAGTGTTGTGTCTCCGTCGGATTCTGATTGCTGGACCAGACAGTAATACCGCCATCCTCTTCTGCAGAAGCGCGTGCCACCTGCCCTTCCAGGTAGAAGTGTTCCTGCCCGCCTATGTGTAACTCACCCTGAAGTCTGTAAGTCGCTTTCGCCAGAGCCTTTGCCATTTCGCCACGCTGCATACGATGCGGCGGGCGAACATAAAATTCGTCAGCGATCGACTCTTCTATATCAAGGCGAGGCTTATAGGTGTCGAACGTCATGGACGCTTTCAGCGCGGCTTGCCGTGCAGCACGATGTGATAAGGCAGCAACAGCGAAAACAGGTTGTCCCATAAACTCAACCACCTCATCGACCAGTAGAGGATCACCTCCAAAAACAGGAGCGATGTCCGTACCGTGCTGCAAGTCTGCGAATGTCAGCACGTCGATAACACCAGCGCTGGAACGAACGACATCCAGATCCAGAGTGAGTAGCTTCCCGTGCGCAATAGTAGCTTGTCCTATTGCCACATGCAGTTGCCCGGCAGCAGGCTCTATATCATCGACATATCGAGCCTTGCCAGTAACATGCTCAACAGCGCTATCGTGTGGCTGCGTGATTCCGGCAATACTCATGACACACGCTCCTCAGATGTTGCGTCGTGATCCAGCCATACGCGCTGCAACAAATTCTGCGCAACCTGCAATCGGTAACCGGCACTGGCGCGTGCATCGCTGATAGGACTCAACTCCTCTGCCATAGCTTGCTGTGCCTTGTAAACTGACTCTTCGTTGAATGCCACTCCATTGAGTTGCGCTTCTGCGTGTCTTGCCCTGATAGGGGTGGCTGCCATACCACCAAAAGCGATTCGACTATCCGTTATCGTGCCATCGTTTTGTTGCAAATGGATGGTCATGCACACACTCGAAATATCATCGTCGGTGCGTTTACTGACCTTGTGCACGGCAAAGAGGCTGGACTTGGTCGGCAGGGCAAAGCTGACAGCTTTGATAAATTCGCCTCGCTGCAACGTGGTTTCGCGGTAACCCAGAAAATGGTCCTCAAGCAACAGCTGACGAACCTCATCGCCTTTTTGCAGTATCAGCGTCGCATTCAGCGCAATCAGCAATGGCGGCAAATCGCCAATAGGCGAGGCAGAACCAATGTTGCCACCTATTGTTCCCTGATTTCGGATCTGATCGGAACCGAATCGAAGTAACAATTCGTGAGCACTTGGAATGCGCATCCGCAGCAAGGCCATACAGTCAGTCAATGTAACTGCACTACCTATCAGCAAATGAGTATCACTGACCTCAATATCAGTCAGCTCAGGCACTGCGATAACGGACAGCAGCAGCGGCAACTCTTTCATTTGTTGCGTGACTTCCAGCGCCAAGTCTGTACCACCAGCGAGAAGGCGAGCCTCAGGGTGTTTGAGGTAGAACTCGGACAGTGCTTGCAACGTGTGTGGCTGGAAATATCCTCTGGGTTGTATGTTGCTTGTACCTGTACCTGTACCTGTACCTGTACCTGTACCTGTACCTGTACCTGTACCTGTACCTGAATCAGACAGCATTTCTGCCGCCTGCATGTTGAGTTGCTGCAGTACCTCGACTACAGAAAATTCTGCATCAACCCCATCTGACTGATGTTCTGCTCGACCGTCCAGCGCTCTTTCAGCAGCTCGCTTGATCGGTCGATAACCCGTGCATCGACATAGATTGCCACCCAGAGCCTGATCGACACGGCCCTTGAGCGCTTCAACAGGATCATCTTGTTGATACAAGGCATACATCGACATCACAAAGCCTGGTGTGCAAAACCCACACTGGGATCCATGCTCTTCAACCATGCATTGCTGCACAGGGTGCAACATTTCATTGACTGCCAACGACTCCACGGTCAACAACTGCTTGCCGTGTAAAGCACCGACAAATGTGATGCAGCTATTGATGGATTGATAGATCAATTGCGCATCTGTATTTGCTGCTACAGCCAGGCTGGCGACAACCACAGTGCAGGCACCACAATCGCCCGAGCCACAGCCCTCTTTTGTACCGGTTCGCTGCTGATGAATTCTCAGCCAGTCCAGAACAGTCAGGTCAGCTTCTACGGTGTTCAATTCGACAAGCTGGTTGTCGAGAAGGAATCGGATCATGCAGGCATTTCCACAAAGAGTTCTGTCTTGCTGAAGCTTGTCACATCGATGAGCCCGATATCGGAGATTCGTAATTCCGGGATGACTACCAATGCGAGCAGGGAATGCTGCATGTAGGCATTGTTGAGCGAACAGCCACACTCACGCATGGCAGTGACCAATTGCTGGGCCTTGTCAGCCACAACCTCTGCACGTTCATCCGATATCAATCCCGCAATGGGTAGCTCTACCATTGCCAGCTCTTTGCCTTGTGAAAATAACGTAACACCGCCACCCACCTCGGCCAGTCGGTTGGCAGCCAGAGCCATGTCGTTGTGATCGGTCCCCACCACGATCATGTGATGCGAGTCGTGCGCCACTGTAGACGCCAGGGCACAAGGTACGTTGTAGCCGAACCCGGAAACCAGACCATTGACTACGGCGCCAGTTCCTTCATGCCGTTCCACCAAGGCGATCTGACAGACGTCAGCTTCAGCGTTCATCTGAACATGACCATCAGTCACACTCATCACAGATTCCAGCGCACGCGTAGGCGCTTGATTCTCTATAACACCGATCACTCGCGCGGTAACGGTGCCGCCCGAATTATCGGGTGCTTTGATGATGAAGTCCTCGCTTGCCAGCTTCTTACCCATATTGACTGTGTTTTTGGCAGTTTCAGGATAGGGATACGCGGGGATATCAGCAGTCAGCGCACCCTTTTCTGCCAGTAAATGACCCTGAGCATAAACTGCTTCTACAGGCAGCTCAACCAGGTCGGAAGTGAGTATCAGATCTGCCCGTCGCCCAGGCGTGATCGATCCCAACTCACGCTCCAGACCGAAGTGTTCCGCCGTATTCAGGGTAGCCATCTGAATGGCCGTAATCGGTTTAATACCCTGAGCAATGGCATGCCTGACTACACGGTTCATGTGCCCGTCATTAACCAGCGTACCGGAGTGAGAATCATCCGTGCACAAGATGAAATAGCGCGGATCAAGTCCGTGTTCAGTGATGGCTTTTATCTGCGGTGCAACGTCGTACCAGGCAGAGCCCAGTCTGAGCATGGACCGCATGCCTTGGCGAACTCGTGCAATGGCATCTTCAACCCGCGTTCCCTCATGATCATCGGCAGGCCCACCGGCAACGTAACCATGAAACGGCAGACCCAGATCCGGTGAGGCGTAGTGACCACCCACGGTTTTGCCCACCGCACGAGTGGCAGCGATTTCACCAAGCATTTTCGGGTCATTATTGGCCACACCAGGGAAGTTCATCACTTCGCCCAGCCCGATAATGTTAGGCCACTGCATGGCCTCCTTGACGTCATCAACGCCCAGTTCAGCGCCAGCGTGTTCCAGCCCCGGTGCTGAAGGGACACAGCTGGGCATTTGCACGTAAACGCTCACTGGCAGTTGCATGGCTTCATCGTGCATCAGCTTGACACCGGCCACACCCAGCACGTTACCAATTTCGTGAGGGTCGATGAACATCGACGTCGTACCGTGCGGAATAACGGCTCGAGCAAATTCAGTCACGGTCACCATGCCACTTTCTACGTGCATGTGGGCGTCACACAGCCCGGGCACCAGATATCGACCACCGGCATCCACAACGTTTGTATCAGCACCAATAGTGTGAGACGCATCGGGGCCTACGTAAGCAAATCTTCCACAACTGATAGCGACATCGGTACCGGGAATGATCTCGCCAGAATGCACATTGACCCATTTTCCGTTTCGAATAACCGTGTCCGCAGACTGGCGCCCAGTGGCCACATCCGTCAATGTGGCGGCACATTCATGCCAGTACGCAATTCTCTTCATGATCGCTATTCCTCGTCTGGTTGTCGCTGCCACATCACAAAGTGGCCAGAAACCTGCATTTCTCACTGGATTTACGGCACCGCTATGGTGACCAGATGGCACCCGAAGCATCCGTTTGTCCGCTATAATGGTGCGTTTACTGCTATCAGGGCAACCTGCTGGCCACTGTGTATCCCCACAACCATTCAGTAACACTCCATATAGGGGTGCATGACAGGCGCGCCTGCCGCGTCTACAGGACTTTATCGTGATCCAGAAACTCCGTAACATAGCCATCATAGCCCATGTCGATCATGGCAAGACAACGTTGGTAGACAAGCTCCTGCAGCAGTCCGGCACACTGGACATGCGCAAGGAACAAACAGAACGACTGATGGATTCCAATGCTATAGAGAAAGAGCGTGGAATTACAATCCTGTCCAAGAACACAGCCATTCGCTGGAACGACTACCGAATCAACATCGTCGACACCCCGGGGCACGCAGACTTCGGTGGCGAAGTAGAGCGAGTTCTGAGCATGGTGGATTCAGTGCTGCTGCTGGTTGATGCCGCTGAAGGCCCCATGCCACAAACCCGCTTCGTGACACAAAAAGCGTTCGCCATGGGCTTTCGTCCTATTGTCGTCATCAACAAGATCGATCGTGAGGGCGCTCGACCTGACTGGGCGCTTGACCAGACTTTCGAGCTGTTTGATAACCTGGGCGCTACCGATGAGCAACTGGATTTCCCGGTGGTTTATGCGTCAGCCGTTAATGGTTACGCAGGGCTGGAGCCGAACGTCACCGAAGGTGACATGACACCGCTTTTCGAAACCATCATCGAAGAAGTGCCTGCACCGGATGTCGATACAGACGGTCCTCTGCAGATGCGCATCAGTTCGCTTGATTACAACAGTTATGTGGGTGTTATCGGAATTGCGCGCATTCAACGTGGCCAGCTTCGCCCTAACCAGCAAGTGCGTGTTGTCAGCGCAGAGAAGAAAGAACGTAACGCGAAAGTACTGCAGGTTCTTGGCTTTCACGGCCTCGAGCGCATAGAAACTGACATGGCACAGGCTGGAGATATCGTCTGTATCACCGGTATCGACAAGCTCAATATTTCGGACACGCTATGTGATCCTGCAGCTGTAGAACCAATGACACCGCTGACCGTTGATGAACCGACTATCAGCATGCTGTTTCAGCCTAACAGTTCACCATTTGCGGGCAAGGAAGGCAAATACGTTACCAGCCGTAATATCTGGGATCGCTTACAGACTGAACTGCTGCACAACGTTGCACTGCGCGTAGAACGTACTGAGCAAGGTGAAACATTCAAGGTTTCGGGTCGAGGCGAGCTGCATTTGTCTGTCCTGATCGAAAACATGCGCCGTGAAGGTTACGAGATTGGTGTTGGTCGCCCTGTCGTTATTACCCGTACCGGTGAAGACGGTAAGCAGGAAGAGCCGTACGAACAGATCACTATCGATGTTGAAGAGCAACATCAGGGTGCCATCATGGAAAAGATGGGTGAACGTCGTGCTGATCTTAAGGACATGGTTCCCGATGGCAAAGGACGGGTGCGCCTAGACTACATTGCACCTGCTCGTGGCATGATCGGTTTTCGTACTGAATTCCTGACTACCACATCCGGTACTGGTCTTATCTACTCCGTATTCGATCACTACGGTCCGCAGCTGAAGCTGAACATCGGTCAGCGCCGTAATGGTGTGCTGATCTCTAACGGCCAGGGCAAGGCATCAGGTTTCGCGTTGTGGAACCTGCAAGAGCGTGGCAAGTTGATCGTCGATGCCAATGTGCAAGTGTATGAGGGTCAGGTTATCGGCATTCACTCACGTGACAACGACCTGACCGTCAACTGCCTAAAAGGTAAGCAGCTAACCAACGTTCGTGCGTCGGGTACCGATGAGAACATCGTGCTCACACCGTTTATCAACATGAGCCTCGAACAGGCGCTGGAATTTATCGATGACGACGAACTGGTCGAAGTCACCCCCGAATCCATCCGCGTCCGCAAGAAAGCCCTCACCGAAAACGAGCGCAAGCGCAACTCCCGCCAACCCAAAGCCAGCTAACCAACGGGTCAGACCACAGTAAGTATCTGTTTTTTATATATATTTATCGTTTTTAGACACCTTTTCTGCGCTTAATTGATGTTCTTAGCGTGGAAAAGGTCGATTTAGTGGCGGCAGAAATACGGGTAAAGTTTCATTGGCCTATAAAAATTAGCCCGTGGCAACTTTTATGGTCCGACCCCAAAGATTTACTTGGGCTAAAGATATTAGTCCGCGCTAACTCTCGTGGTCCGACCCGCGGCCAGGTAGTCTGTGGTTTGCATTTCGAAGAGGCGGCTAGCGGCGCGTTCAAATTCGAAGGCGAGGCGTTTGCCTTCGTAGAGCTTGTCGGCTGTAGCTTCAGCTGACACCACGACGTTGATATGACGATCGTAGAATGAGTCCACGAGATTGACGAAGCGTCTGGCGGCATCATTACTCGATTCATCCATGATCGGCACATCGCTGATCATCACCGTGCGAAACAAACTGGCAATCTCCATGTAGTCGTGCGTTGAGCGCGGTGTATTGCACAGAGTGTCAAAAGAGAACCACACCAGATCTGCCGAGCGCCCTATTACGGGCAGTGTCCTGCCATTGAGATCAATGGACGTCAGCGTATCGACTGAATCCATACGCAATCTTTCGAAGTGTTTCTGCATGGCACTTTGTCCGTCTTCAAGGGCTATGCCTTCACCAAATTTGCTGACGGTATAAATAGGCTCTGTCTGTAGTATGCGCAGGCGATAGTCTGTTTCACCAACCATCTCCAGCACATCGGTGTTGTTACAGATCTGTGCAATCGCCGGTAGAAAGCGCGCGCGTTGCAGACCGTCCTTGTACAAACCCTGAGGCGGAACGTTTGACGTTGTAATGAGCGTAACGCCGCGTTTGAACAACGCTGTCAACAAAGACCCTAATAGCATCGCGTCCGTGATGTCGTTGACATGAATCTCATCGAGCAACAACAAACGAGCCCGCAAAGCCCAGTCATCAGCTATTCGATCGATCGGTTCTTCAACGCCCTCAAGCGCCCGCAAATCAGTATGGATCTGCTTCATGAACTGGTGAAAATGCAGACGAGTCTTGTCTTCAAAGGTCATCTCATCAAAGAAAAGATCACACAGATGTGTCTTGCCACGTCCTACTCCGCCCCACAGATACAATCCGCGAATGCCGTCAACTCTATGATCCGTGGGTTTCAACCATCTGGCGAAGACAGAACGCGAGGGAGGATGCCATGACCGACGTCGAGTCAGATCGGCGCCGATGGTGTGCAGCCTTTCCATGACAGCACGTTGTTCTGCGTCTGGCGCCAGAATGCCCTGCTCTACCTCTGCCTCATAGCGACTGAAAGGCACAGCGGGCTATACGTTGCCTGACTTGGCGGCGCGGATAGAGCGGATCGCCTCTTTCTGTCGAATCAATACATACTGATGTATGGCGTCTGCCTCTTCAGGCACCAGATTCACGAACAGGCATTGCACTTCGTCGTTGCCTTTCTGCGGTAACGCATCGACGTAACCACTCACAGGCGCTTGTCCAGTTGGAAGATCCAGACTGAACGGGTAGCGACGACCGGGTGTCACCACATCAGCCGGCAAGGTAAATCCATTGGCACTGACATCGAGCACCCGAGTCAGCTTTCCCTCAATCTGGAGGATAATCGGGTCATTGGGGTCAGGCACTACCTGATAGGCAGTGCGTCCGCTCGCTACTGAATTGATCGTAATATCGTTCATTGTTCAGACGCCTGTAGCGTTACAAACCCGATGTCGCCAGTAACGCGAGGCGACTGCGCAAACGCTGTATGTTGTTATCTTCAAGAATGATAGTCGCGCCTCGATAAGCGATCTCCGCGATGATCAGCTCTCGCAGATGTGCAGCTCTCAATCGACCAATCAGGATGCAGATCAGAATGGCGAGGCTAATACCGCAAACAAACGGCAGCACAATGGCACCATTAACGACATCATTAGCAGGTGATACAAACAACAGTAGTGATCCCAGCATGCCGATTAAAACGGCATAAAGCGCTGTAAATCCGAAAACATCTGTCGCAAGCTGGTGTATTCGTCGCTCGGTGGCAAATCGACGTTCCAGTGCAAAACGAAAAGCGTTCTCGTCAGCAGCATCACCAATAAGGCAGCAAACCTCTTCGAGCTGGCTAGAGTTGGAGCGAATTTCAGCGACACCCAGCAAACCGTCACGACGGCTGACATCGCAAATTTTCAACATGGCGCGGATCATGGCCTCGGGAGCCGTGCCACCCCGAATACCTCGCACTAGTGCCAGTTGAAGAGCTTGTCCGATATGGGTTGTAGAGAACGTCAACAACTGCGCTGCCAATGCGCCACCAAACACCACAATTACAGGCTGGACTACGTCCACCAGGTCCTCGGTGCCACTGAGAAACATCGCCAATCCGATCGACAGCAATGCCGCCGCCAGAATGAGCGGAATCACTTGCCAGATCTCGACGCTTTCTTGTTTGCGCACAAATAAATCTTCTGAAGTCGTCAGTGACACGATGAATGTGGACCGCCAGGAACATAAAAAGGGCTGGTCACCCCATCAAAAATGTGCTGAGGGAGCGAATCATCAGAAAAGGATAGCAGAATACTTTCAAGGTTAAAGTCTGATTTACAGGGAGTCTTGCGCTAGCTCATCGTACGAAAAATACAATGACCAACCTGATTTAGCGCGCCAGCTCCAACCAGGGTGGAACCTCACGGCCAGACTCGGCCAATTGACCATCAAGCGCTTTGGCCCCACTCTGCAACGCCTCCAGGTGTCTCCAGAAGACCGGCGAGTGATCCATACACAGCGTGTGGGCCAGTTCGTGCAGCAAGACATAATCAACCAGATCTGCCGAAAGAAATAGCAGCTTGTAGTTGAGGCTAAGCGTACCTGATGTGGAATAACTGCCCCAGACTGTTCGCTGTCCGCGGATCTGAACGCGCGAATAGGTTAGTGCATGCTTTGCGGCGAGCTGCGCCAACCTTGGTGGCAGTAACTGTTTTGCCAGCTTCATCAGAAACCGGGCAATTTCAGTAGCAACCGATGCTTTATCATCCGGGTTAGCGACTATGACCAGCGTAGTCACAGCGCTCACACTACCCACACAGATGTCAAAGTCCGGTTCTTGCTCTGCCGTGTATAAAATCTCAATTTGCCTGTCCATCGATTTGAGGTACAGGTTTCGCGGTGGCCATTGCCGATAATGCTCTGGCGTCTTTGCCACGATATCCAGCATGACCGATTCTACCCAGTCACGATGTTTCTCTACAAAGGCGGGCACGTCGCGTTTTGGAAAACGTCGCGGTATCGTTACAATAACGCCTCTGCCAGGCTCAACACGCAGAGTTAACCGCCTTGCTCTACCCGAGACTACCAACTTGTAGTCCAACGGGGCCAGTAATTCCAAAGTGCTTTGTAACAAAAAGTTCTACTGCAAGATGACGGGGTTAAGCTGCAGAATTGTACCTGCTTTCCTATACGCAAGTGCGTGTGCGATCGCGCATTTACCGACATACAAAGCACGCATAATGCTTTGCATACGCTACGCTAACACTGAACAGAAAACACACCGTAAAGCACCATGACACTATTAAGTATCACCAGCATTCTAATCACAGTGTCAGCGCTGTTTTCGTATGTAAACTATCGAACACTGAAACTGCCCAACACCATCGGCATCATGGTGTGCTCCCTGCTTTTCTCGCTGGGACTAGTGTTGCTAGGCAACTTTGGCTATGCAGAAGGAGAACGCATCGCCAGCGAAATAGTCAGTCAGATCGAGTTCGACAATACGCTGCTCAACGGGATGCTCGGTTTCCTGCTGTTTGCTGGCGCCATGCACATCAACCTCAATGAATTGCTGGCGCGCAAGTGGACTATCGGCCTGCTTGCCTCTGTTGGCATGATTACCAGCATGTTTCTGGTTGGAGCTGGCGCCTACTATCTGTTCCAGCTGTTCGGATACAGTGTGCCTTTCATCTACTGCCTGTTGTTTGGCTCCCTGATTTCACCCACTGATCCCATCGCCGTCATGGGAATACTAAAAACGGCAGGCGCCAGCAAGTCGCTGGAAATCAAGATTGCTGGCGAGTCGCTGTTTAACGACGGCGTTGCTATTGTCGTATTTCTAGCCATCTTCGGTATGGCTGTCAACGGCGAAGCCTTTGATGCTCAGCACATCGCTGTCCTGTTTGTTCAGGAAGCTTTCGGTGGCGCTTTGTTTGGTTTCGTCGCTGGCTGGCTGGTGCTGCAGATGCTCAAACGCGTCGACAACTACCAAGTCGAAATTCTGCTGACACTGGCACTTGTCTCGGGTGGATCTACAGCTGCAGCCGGCCTGCATCTGTCTGCACCCATTGCCATCGTTGTCGCTGGCCTGATGATCGGAAATCACGGCCGCAGGGATGCGATGAGCAACACCACCGTTCAGCACCTTGACACCTTCTGGGAACTCATTGACGAGATACTCAACGCCGTATTATTCCTGATAATCGGCCTGGAAGTGATGGTACTGAATCTGGACTTGCAGCTATGGATAGCGGGGCTGGTCATGGCGTTCATGGTGCTTTGCGCACGAACCATCTCTGTTGGTATTCCAGTAACTCTTTTGCGTCGCTTCGGACGCGATTTCCATCCGCATGCAGTCAAGATACTGACCTGGGGTGGTCTGCGCGGAGGTATCTCGGTAGCCTTGGCGTTGTCTATACCCGCAGGTACTGAGCGCGACCTGATCGTCGCTGTAACGTATGTCATCGTGGTGTTTTCAATACTGGTTCAAGGCCTCACTATTGGCAAGCTGGTCAAGGCCACAGCAGTTAAGGACAAAAACGAAGAAGCCTATTGACGGGCCTGATAAGTCTGCTGCTCAGCATCCACGCCATCGGCATCTTGCGGCGTCGAGCCCTGTGCGCGGTGCTCGGGTACCAGCAACAGATGCATGATCTGATGGAGTTCATCAGGGCTCACCGGCTTGTGCAGAACCTGCAAGCCAGACTCCTTGACCTCTTTGAGTCGCTCGGGCGAGGTATCACCCGTAATAATGACGGCAGGCACATCGAACTCTATGGATTCGCGTATTGCCACGATCGCATCGACGCCATTGTGCTCACCACCGAGTCGATAATCCGACATGATCACCTCAGGCGTCTCATCGGTGAGAGCGATGATTTTCAACGCATCTCTGGCCGATTCGGCGAGCATGACTTCGCAGCCCCACCCTTCCAGCATGTGCCTCATGCTTTGTAACACCTGAATTTCATCGTCAATCACCATCACACGTCGGCCCTTCGCCTGCATCGCCGTTTTACTGGCAACAGTTCGTTTGATCTGAGCAGGATCGCCACCAGGGACAATCAGGCGAAAAACAGTGCCACTGCCTTCAACAGACTCCATTTCCAGCGGCAGGTCCATCAGTTCACATAACCGTCGAACGATTGCCAGACCCAGCCCCAGACCTTTGCGTCGGTCGCGTGCGGGATTATTCAACTGGTAATACTCAGAGAACACATCATCCGCGGCGTCTGCAGGAATACCCATTCCCGTGTCATGCAGACTCACCAGTTTGGAGCCACCGACGTGCTCTTCACAACGCAGCGTGATGGAGCCGTTGGACGTGTATTGCACGGCATTCGACAGGAGGTTGCGCAGCACTCGTTCCAGCAGAATGGAGTCACTGTAAAATACGTGCAACTCAGGTTCGACAATCAGCTTTATGCCTTTTTCTTCGGTTTGCTGAATAAACTGCGCACGCAGTTGATCGAACATGGTTCTGACTGTCACATGGGTTGGATTGAACTCGATAATCTCTGCATCCAGCCGCGAAACATCCAGCAAACTGTTGAACAATCCGTTGAGCGCCTCCGCCGACTTGCCCATGTCATTGATAATTTCCAGCTTCTTGGGTGCGCTTTCACGTTGTCTCAACGCGCTCAGAAAAAGCCCCATAGCATGTAACGGCTGACGAAGATCGTGGCTTGCTGCCGCCAGAAAGCGGCTCTTGGCTATAACAGCACGTTCGGCAATCTGCTTCTCTTCGGCCAATCGCTCCATCAGCTGCTCGTTTTCAAACTGAGACCGTATCAACTGGCGGTATTGCCGATGCCCCTTCGCAGCCAGAAAGAAATTGACCGCCAGAAACATAATCAGAAGGAGTCCGGTCAGCACCAGCGAGTCATTGCCAGACAGAATGTGTGTGATACCCAAGGGAATGATCAAGGGTACTGAGAAGGACAGGAACGAGGGTAGATAGATGCTGCCCGATGCGGCACTTACCGCCACCATGCCCGCGAATATGGTGGAGATGAGGAGCAGGTACTCAGTGCTATAAAGATGATAGAAAATTAGCGGCCAAGCCCCCCAGATCATACCGGCAGTTAGCGTACCGAGCCAGAAAAACGGCCCCCAGATAGCTTGTTCGCGAGTTTTTTGATCAGCCTTGAGGTAAATCGAAATTACCCATACGCGCAGCAGCGTTGAAATACCCACCGCCGCCAGCCAGAACAACAACGTGGACTGTGGAAGATGGCGCCACAAAAACAACGTAATAATGACAGCGCAGAGGGTTGCGCCAGCCACAAGAACCGGTCCCTGGTTGTAGATCAGCCGGATTTGCTCGTGATAGATCTTGCTATCGAGTGCATTCATCTAAAGACTCCCTTGTCTTTTGCGGGCAGTATGCCACTACAGATCGCTCTCGGGGCGGCTCAGGCCGTGCCCTGCTGCGCAATTACGTCAGAAGCGCGCCAAGCCCGCTGGCAAGTGTGTCTCGGGTTGCACTTGAGCAACGAAACACGCCATTGTTGACATGTTCTGGCACCAGACCACCCTGCATTTCGTGACGTCGCCGCCGGACTTGGATACCATCAGAGTTTTCCAACGATAAAAAGCGAAATCAGACCATGGCTCAGGAAATAGTCCTTAATTACAAAACCAGCGACGGCACCGTACACGCAGTCGATGCGCGTGTTGGCGACA